>VTLG01005667.1_pt1 | contig 68887 bp, 110 predicted proteins | sample 4694571 | NCBI WGS metagenome assembly VTLG01 (sample SAMN12604809, study PRJNA352737) | marine metagenome | biome: ENVO:00000447; feature: ENVO:00000209|ENVO:00000569|ENVO:01000036; material: ENVO:00002151; isolation source: viral sequences binned using virsorter ...
CATAAACGGATTCCTATTAAATAGAGATGATAAAGAAAAACTAACTCATGGTGATTTGGTATGGTCAAATAGTGATACTAGTATTCCTCAACGATGGCGTTGGTGTGGAAAGTATGCTACAAATACAGAAGTCACAAGAATACAGGCAGATAATGGAAATGGATCAGCAAATCAATTTGCTTCTGGAAGTTGGATAAAGGTATGGGGGCATGACTAATGGCATGGGGTAGAGCAGGTTCAACAACATCATCTGAAAACGATGCTAATATTTCTGTTTCATCAATATCTGATTCAGAAAGTGGTATTATTTTAAACAGTCATATTTTCACTCAAGATGCCACTGGAGCTAATAGTGATTTAACATTTAATGATTCTACATCAGGATATTATGACAGATATAATTATAATAATGCAAGTAGTGATACAGCAACATCACACACAAATGCAATAAGATTAGATGAACAAGGACATGATTGGGCAGAAAAGTTTTCTGTTGTATTTTTTGTTAATGATTCAGGTTCTAATAAATTATGTATATGGGATACAGCTACAAATCAAGCAAATATTAGTCACACACAGGGTGTTGGTAAGTGGGAAAATACAGCAGTTGTAAATAAAGTAGCTATTGCAGGTAAAAAAGGTGCAGATTCAAAATTAACAATTCTTGGTGATGGAACACCAACATCAGCAGTTAGTGGTATAAATGAAATTGACAACCTAACAAACGTGCCAGCAGGTACAAGACTAGAAGAAACTTCAGCAAGAAAATTATACTATGGTGATGGAACAGGTACTTTTACTGAAAGAGGAACAGTTGCATCAGGTTTTGCATACCCAGCTTTTAATTCTGTTTATGAATCATTAAATCCTCTTACAACAGTAGCAAAGCAAAGATTTGTTGAATGGTTTAAAGGATCATTAAATACAAATACATGGGTGACACATAATACAGGTTCAGGTTCAGGGGATTTTGTTGCATCAGATTACGGACTAAGAATTACATCAACAGATAATGGTGCTTCAAATATTGATTGGTCAGCAAGTAATCCACCACCAACAAGACCGTTTAGCAATACATCTAGTGTCATGATTATTGTATCTAAAATGGTTCAAGCACAGTATTCTGTTCAATATTGTCAGTTAAGAACAAATCACTATACCGAAGTAGGTCAACAGGTGGGTTTTAATGTTCAAGGTACAACAAATGGAAATAGTAATGATAATAAAATTAAATTAATAACAAATTCAGGTGGTGGTAATATTGATACAAGTTTACCAGCAAGTGTAATACATGATTGGCACGTTTACAAAGTTACAGTAGGAAATGGAACATCAACTCTATCAGTAGATGGTGTAACAAGTGGTACAGGTTTTGCTTCAACATCTTCAAATCCAAATGAACGATTACATCCATCATTAACATCATCTATTACTGAACAAGCAATTACAGGTGGTGCAACAAGTTATTTCAGATATTGTGAGGTGTATAACACATGATCATGGAAAAAGGAATAGCAGTAGCATTTTGGGTAGGAGTAGGAATTTTAGCACTACTCGGAAGTATGTATTTCAATGTATGGGCAGATGTATTTGAGAATGAGAAAGGTCATGATTGTTATCCAGCACTAAGCATTATTGGTGAAAATAAGACAGTAGATTATGATAACGCAAAACTTTACTATGTTTGTTATCCAACACTTGAAGAAAGATTATTGGGTGAACAAAGATATTATGAAGGTGATATACCTCAACTAACATTTGGTAATGTCACAATTTCAGAAGGTAATACACATACAGGTAATTACACAGGGAGTGATATAGATGGTTAGTCCAACAAGAACAGATTCATTATATGAACAGATTCAACCACTAACAACTGTTATGAAGAATAGATTTGTAGAGTGGTTTGTTGGAAGTGCTTTGAATCATGGCACTAGTGGAAAGGTATGGTATAAGGGATATACCATTGCAGTTCCAACAATGGCAATGTTAGATGAAGTTGGAGGAGGATTTAAAATCACAACAGGAACAAATACATGGTCAGATGGAAGAATATATTTTGCACATGATAATGGTGATCAAGCAGGTTATGAAGATTCTGTAGAACAGTTTACACATGACAGTTCTACTGTAATTTCAATATTCAAAGAAATTAATGTTACGACAGGATCATATAGTTTATCAGGTTTTACAGGTATGGCAACAGGTAATGCTGGAACAACAGCAACACAGAATGCAAATTCAGGAACATTCCAATCACTTTCTAATGTTCATTGTAGAACAGGTGATGGTACAACCACAAGTCAGTTGGAAACAGATTTGGCTAAAGATACTAATTGGCACATGCATCGACTTGATTTATACCCAGCTAATTGTAAATTAACGATTGACGGAACTTTGAAAGCAACTAAAACAACTAATCTTCCTCAAAGTGGTATGACACCTGTGTTTTATCAGGCGTATGGTTCAAGTTCAGGTGGAACTGGAAAGCAAGGAGCAATAAGATACATGGAGGCGTATAATAGATAATGGCAACTTATGAAGATATTAGAAACATATTTACAAGATCAAGCAATAACCCACCTTCTGTATTGCCAACAACGTCATATACATTAGATATTAAAAATCATTTTGTCGAATGGTTTGGTGGAAAAGAACTTGATGATAGATGGAATGAAACTCAATCAGGAACAGGAACATTCGCTATGGCAGATGAAGTAGATGGTGGATTTACACTTTATCCAGCAAGTAGTAATACTAATTATGCACAAATCAATTTCAACAATAAAAGACCATTTGCACATAATGCTTCAGTTATGATTTCTGTTTGGAAACAACCAGCAAATAACGGTGGTGCTTCAACAGTAGGAATGTGCAATAGTGCAGGTTTATCACCTAATAGTTGGAATAAGGATTTTTACGGAACAAGACTTTGGACTACTGACACTCATTATAAATTACGAACAGCAGATGCATCAACCGTCACTGAATCAGCAAATTCAGATGTTGCAAGAAATACTAATTTTAATGTATTTAGATGGGAATCCACATCATCAAATGTAATCATGTCAGTAAATGGTGGTACATCAGTAACAAAAACAACTAACTTGCCAACTGCTAAACTACAACCAATATTGATGTCGTGGAATGAAAATGGTAATCGTGATTATCTTCACGTATCATATGTGGAGGCATGGAATACTTGAACATAAACAAAGTAAAAAAGATACGTGTAAGATTCCCAAATCTAGTTAGTGGTAATCTAGTAATAGGTGAATGCACTAAACAGGTAATGAAACTGCCACAGATTCAAGACATCAATAATAGACTTTATAGTGAGATGTTTGCAGGTGGGAGTGGCATGACAAGTGGAGCAAGAATGTTGCCAAAGATTGAAGGATTCAACTGCACATGGATCAATAATGAGGGAATTATGGGCAGATATGTAGATGCACAGTTCACATTTGCAAGTGCAGAAGAAAGGAAAGTTATGAAAATTATAGATCGATATGGTGGAAAGATAATCACTACTAGAGATGATTTAAGACAATGGGAACAAACAGAAACCAATGGTAGTGGTAAGAAACTTGATATAGAACGAGTTAATGAAGTATTAGGAGGAAGAAGATAATGGCTATTACAAGAGTAGGTGCAAAAAGATTACAGGGATTAAAATCTGATAGAGTTTCCGATTCACTAGGAAGTTCAGCAGATGGTGTAAATACAAATGTGACACTTGATACAACGAATGAAAAGCTTGGCACAGGTTGTTATAATTTTGACGGTAGTGGTGATAAAACTGCACTTGGAACATCTACAACATTTAGTTCTACTCTAACAGATGGCAGTACAGATTGGACAATAGCATTTTGGATGAAACTTAATGCGACAGATCCAAATGGAAATAACGCTATATTTTGTCAAGGACAGGGAAATGAACAAGGCTTGGATATATTATTTGATGATAGAAGTGCAGAAAGTAGAGATCATGTTTTGGGTGTAAGAATGGAAGGCGTTGGTGGTCATACTCCTTTGAAGTTATATACAGGTGCTTCATTTATTCCAAAAGATACGAATTGGCATCACTATGTAATTACAGCAGATATATCAACAAGAACTATAACAGCATATAGAGATAATGCAAATGCAGTTTCAGATAGTACAGGTAGTGGAAGTTTTCCTAGTGCTAGTGATTTAGATGCACCTATGACTTTTGGTGTTCACCCATCAGGTGGATTTGGTGATTTAAATGCAAAGTTAGATGACTGTGGAATTTGGTCAAGAATTTTAACATCAGATGAAAGAACATCATTATGGAATAGTGGTGATGGCAATTTAGCAAATACAATATCAGGTGGACTCGTGGCATACTATTCGTTTGATAGTACAAGTTTAGATTTACCAACACCTACATTTGAAGATGATTTTTCAGGTAGTAATACTTGGACATCTGACGGAACAGATGTTGCTGTTAATGCATCGACTGATGTAATTGATTGGGATTCTGATCAAAGTAGTAGTGGGCAGGATCAACTCTACAAGGACTTGACTACTGTTAGTGATACAAAATGGGTTGTTGATTTTGATATTACATTTACTACTGTAGGTGCATCTGGATCATCTACTAATGGAATATTTCTTTTAGTAGTTTTGGATTCAATTACTGATGATGCAAATACAGTAGGGCATGATGCTTTAGGAATTGCCTATGAGGTAGATAACACACCAACTAATCAAGCTTCCATAGAAGCATTTTCATGTGCCAATAAAAATCTCTATGATTCTATGGAAATGAATACACCAACTGGAACTGTAAGTGTATTTAATGAAACTGCACAAGCAAGTGAAACACAATATGTTAGAATGGTAAGAGATGGATCTACGTTTACCGTTCACCTTTATTCATCATCAGCAAGAACAGGCACACCTATTGAATCAGAAGAAGTTGATGCAGATGATGGTGGAACTGTAAATGGATTGAGATATTTGAAAATTATGACATCTAGGGATAATACAGGCGACCATGAGTTTGTAGGAACTATTGATAATGTTAAATTCTATAATGATACAGCAACAACAGGTTGTCAAAATAACGCTTCAGCAACATCAAATTTAGATGCATTGACAGGTGTAAGAACAAATACAATCTTTGAGGAAACTGATGCATCAGCAACAAACATTTCTGATTTAACTTCTAGTATGATATTACAATATAATTTTGATGAAACGTCAGGTGTGACACTAAATGATCAAGTTGGAAGTGTAGATGGTGAGTTGAAAGATGGATCACTAGTAAATGTTGATGGTGTTGTAGGTAAGGGATGGAGGTTTGATGATACTAAAGTCCAAATTGATCAATCTCTTGGTACAGTATCAAGTGTAGCATTGTCAATATGGGTTAAGAAGTTTGATGGTAACAGATGTCCAATAGCTATTGATTCAAGTACATCAAATTTTGGAAACGGTCTTTGGTTTGAAGATGCAGTAGGTAGTTTAGGTTTACGAATAGGACATCAGGCAGGTAGTAATGGTACAGATTGTAATACAACCACAAGTATTCCACAAGATGGTGAGTTTCATCATGTCGTGTTTAATGCTTGGAGTGGTGGTTCAGAAATTTATTTAGATGGAACATTATTACCAAATTCAAATACAAGTAGTCATGATTCAGGTGATGCTTATGGTGGTGCATTAGAATTAGCATATAATGGAGGCAGTAGTCCTAGTGTTTATGGTAATTGTGCTTTAGATGAAGCAAGATGGTTTAACAAAAGATTATCACAAGAAGAAGTTACAGCATTATATAACAACCCTGATAAATTCTATTGGTGGTATGACGGAACAAATTGGGTGGTTGGTGACTAATGGCAGTTAAATATTTAGCAGGTAATAGGATTCAAGGAACAAATGCAGAACGTGTTGCTACATCATTACCAAGTGGAACTTATACAGGGTGGAAAGAAATAGGTAGAACAACACTATCAAGTGCAGGAGATGTAATTGATGTAGGAAGTTTGCCAAATAAGAGATACTATATGGTGATTAGAAATATTATTGGTGGGGATGGCAATATGGCAGTTTATAATAGATTAAATGGTGATACAGGTAGTAATTATGCTTATAGACAATCAGAAAATAGTGCTACAGATTCAATAGCAAATAGTCAAAATATGGTAGTTTATGATACAGGTGGGGATGCGAATGATAAATTTGACATAACATATATTTCTAATCTTGCAGGGGGCGAAAAACTAGCTATCGGACATGGTATTAATCGTAATACAGCAGGTGTAGGTAACGCACCTGCAAGAGGGGAGTTTACTTGGAAATGGGCTAACACATCAAACGCTATAACAACTATCAATACATTAAATGACACAAACAATCAATCAGGTAATTTTAATACAGGTTCAGAAGTAGTCGTACTTGGATATGATCCAACTGATACAAACACAACAGATTTTTGGCAAGAATTGAAAACAGCAACAGTAAGTTCAGGGGATAACCTTGATTCAGGAATTTTTACTCCAAAGAAATATATGTGGGTTCAAGCTTGGGGAAAAATAAGTCCTGCAAATGGAGCACCAGCAATAAGAGTAGGGAATAATTCAATAGATACAGGTAGTAATTATGCTTACAGGGCTAGTTCTAATGGTGGTAATACTGGTGCAGTGCCAAACGCTTGTAATATAGATACAGCACCAGCTTTTATTGGTAATAACGAAACATTTTTTATTAATATGTTTATAGTTAATGATTCATCAAAAGAAAAATTAATGATTTGGAATATTATGTTGTCAAGTGCAAGTGGTGCTTCAAATGCACCTACAAGAAGAAAGGGTGTTTCTAAATGGGTTAACACATCTAATCAAATCAATAATATTAGAATATGGAATAATGCTAGTGGGGATTATTCTAATGGTCAAATCAAAGTGTGGGGGCATGACTAATGGTTTGGATTAATAATAAACATGAGACATTAAGTTCTACAAGTGACACACTTACTGCCACAGGTATGACAGCGAGTGACTTTAATCAATTCTTAATTAGTATTTTTGGCTCTGGTGGAACAAATGAAGCAGATATAACATTCAATAATGATACAGGGAGTAATTATGTAGATAGAAGATCAGTTAATGGTGGTTCTGATACAACACAAACTAGTCAAAATAATTTTAGGGCAGTTGCAAATGCAATATCTAATGATACAAAATTCATGGTTATGTATGCTTTTAATAAATCAGATGACGAAAAACTATGTATATGGGAATCAGTTTCTTCAGAAGCATCAGGTGCAGGCACAGCACCAACAAGATTTGAACACGTAGGTAAGTGGGTTAACACATCTAACGATATAACAGAAATTGACTGTACCAATGATGGTGGTGGTGATTATGCTTCAGGTTCAAATCTATCTGCAATAGGTGATGGTGGAACTAAAACATCTGACTTGGCAAACATAGAATCTAATTCGGTCTTTGAAACGACAGATACCAATAAACACTATATATGGAATAGTTCGACAGATACGTGGACTGAAGTAGCATAATGGAGGTAAATAGTTGGTACAAAATTTTCTAACATTGGAAGACGATTCTACAAAACTTACATTAGAAGATGGTACTACAGGATTATATATTAATGATACAATTATTAAAAATTTAATATTAAAACATGGGAATATAGGATCTATAATAGCAACAAGTTTGTTAAAACATAATATAAGATCAACAATCACAAGTTCTGATATATTAAAACATAACATTAATACAAGTGTAGTAAATACAAACATACAAAAACACAATCTAAGATCAAGTGTTATAAACACAAATATATTGAAACATAATACAATAGAAAAAATTATAAACACCACACAATTAAAGCATAATTTAAGAAGTGTAATTGTTAAAGCCAATATATTAAAACATAATTTGAGGGCAAGAATTGTTAATAACAATATAATAAAACACAATATAAGGGCAAGAATTGTTAGTGATTATATATTAAAACACAACACCATTCAAAAACTTATTTCAAATTATATATTAAAACATAATACCATAGAAGCAATAATAAAAACTAATGTCTTAAAACATAATTTGAGAAAGTCTATGACAGTACGCCATATATTAAAACACTACGATTATGGTGTTGCAGTAGCACTTTATAAATTTAAACATCAAATAATACAGAAAATTATTGTTACAGATAAGTTTAAACATAATATAAGATTAAAGGTCGCAAAAATAATTGACTATCTTACATTAGAAGATGGATCAACATTATTAACACAGGAAGATAATACAACAGGAATTATACTTACAGATGAAGCAAATACATTTAAACACAATATAAGAGCTGGAATTGTTAAATCCAACATCTTAAAACATAATTTGAGGTCTAGTGTTATTAAATCCAATATATTAAAACATATAGTAATTGAAAAGGTTATAAAATCCAACATATTAAAACATCAAGTAATCGAAGGAATAATCAAACCTGTAGCATTGAAACATAACATTAGACAGTTTACAACTGTAACCCATATATTAAAACACAGCATGGGTGGTCTTGTTATATTATCAACTTTGTTTAAACATCAGGTAATTGAATCAATAATAAAATCCAATGTATTGAAACATAATATTAGAAAACAAATGATTGTAAATAATATATTAAAACATAGAGTATTTAACCCCGTTCTAAAGGAAATTATATTAAAGCATCAAATAGGTGGTAAGGTTGTTGTAGATTATATATTGAAACACAACATTAGGGGAATATTAGTTAGTAATTATATATTAAAACATAGTATTAACAAATTTACTACTAGTTATAATATTGCTAAACATAATATAAACATAGGAATCACAAAATCCAATATATTAAAGCATAACATAGTTGCACCATCTAGATTATTTGTTGCATTAAAGCACAATATACAATTTGCATTAACAAGCACTCATGTATTAAAACATGATATTAGGGGAATATTGGTAGCTACTCACGTATTAAAGCACAGTATGTCCCAAATATTATCTGTCACTCATATATTGAAACATAGTCTTTCATCATCTTTGAGTGTATTACATATATTAAAGCATAATATTGGTCAGTCATATCTAATAACTATGGCTAGAAAACTCAAGATGAATGATACTAGTAAATCCATAAAGTTTAATACTGATAATAATGAAACAAAGAGTGAAGGAAATTGAGTGTAAGAAGACAAGACTTTGGGGCAACATTTACCATTTTTGCAGGTACAACAAAAACCATGCAAATCACAATACTTGATCCTGATACAGGAAATGCAAAATCACTTGCCGATACAAACGTATATGCTTCAGGCACAGTAAAAATATATAAGCCGGGTGGCACTCTTGTTGGCTCATCTATGTCGGTTAATTTTTCTGATAGGGCTAATGGTGTAGTAAATTTTACAGTTAGTGGAACAAGCCAAGCTACAACCGCAAATGCAGGTAATTGGATAGGGGAAATAGAGTTTATAAATACAGCTGGTCTAAAAGTAGATCAACAGTCGTTTAATATAGATATAAAAGAAAGTTACTAAACATTTATATTATCAATAATATATTACCATATATGTCAGTTGATGTATCCACTAGAGAACATAAACATATACAGATGACAAAGGCAACATTCCATTCTGAAACACTAGCACCAATTAAAAAGGCAGATGGAACAAAGGGTAAACCTAGATTTTCCGTAGAGCCACTTGTATATATACAGGGTGTAGGTTGGGAAACTGTTGATCCTATGGCAAGTGGAAATGAATTTATGATAGCATTTTATAATTATGTTCGTATAAAAGAATTAATGGGGTATGAACATACAGGGCTTAATTCTTCTGAAATCAAAACTGTATTAGAAAACCTTTGGGGCGAAAAGATTGAGTGATGAAATTACAGTAAAAGTTCAACGAATGTTTCCTAATTGTGAGAAATACAAGAAATGTTGCACAGAATCAAAGATGGAAGACTTGGTGTCAAGGGCAAATGGTATTGATATTAAAAAATTACTTAAGGATATAGAGGTAGAAAAGATTGAGTGATGATTATATAACAAAAGATAGTGGCTCTAGAAGACATTTTTCTACAGGATCACAACGAGATATTGTTAAAGGTAAAGGTAGATATGATCTTATATCACCTATTATGATTGAACGATTGGCAAAGTTATTACAACGTGGGGCAGAAAAATATGAAGATAGAAATTGGGAAAAGGGTATGCCCTTATCTGTATATATGGATTCAGCTATGAGGCACTTGTTTAAATTTCTTGAAGGGCATAAAGATGAAGATCATTTAATCGCTTCTATTTGGAATTTACAGGCATTATTACATATTGAAGAAATGGTTAAGAGGGGGAAATTATCGGTAGATTTATTAGACCTACCAAATTACGTGGGTAATGAAACAAACTAAATTACATTCATTATTGGAAACTACTCATGCAGCTATTTTAGCTGCCCCAACAGCTATATTGCTTCATAAGTTAATTCTTATATTGGCAGGGGAAAATGCTTTAAATGATAACCAAGATTTATTTGTAACATTGTCATGGGTTGCCTTCTTCCTACATGGAATAATGTGGAAATATATAATCAGAAGAATTTACAATCATTACGGAAAACGACTCGATCCTAGAAACATTTATACTAAGGTTAAAGGCAAGATACACATTGGGTAAGGCAAAAAATAATCAGGCAAAGTCGTTCTTTTCATATAAGAATGATGATGTAGAACTAGTAGAGGTTGGTCAGTTTATACGTGATACAACAAAATACAGGGTAGAACGTGAATGGTATATATTATTTGATAGGAAAACAGGTAAATATGTAGGCTTTAAGGAAACATTTAGTAATAAACAATGCTTGTATGCCAATCCTAAAAATCCTGATTTGATTTTGATAGATAAAAAAACAGGTAAACTTGTTCTAATTATTGAGATTGATGGTGGGGTTCATGATAAAAAATTCTTTGATACAGAACAGCGAAACGAAGATTATATATCCGCAGGGTTGCCATTGTTGGTAATAAATAAACTAGAAATAGAAACCACTATATTTGACTTAGTATATAAGAAATTGGGGGAAATTTTAATTGACAATTAATCTCTATGTAAACAAAATCTATAAGGAGTTCATAGATCAACTTACTGTTATATCAGAAGCCAATAATGTACCACTATCCACAGAAATATGTGAAGCAGTAAAAAAATATGTTCAGCATTTAAACGATGAAAAATCACTATTAGCAGATAAAAAATATTGGGATAAATTCATAAAAGGTTCAACAAAAGAAGAACTCTATGAAATGAGTAGGGTTATATGTGGGTTAAATGATAGGATAGTGAAACAAGTTTGTCAAAAATAGAACTAGGGGATTGTAGGAAACTATTTAAAGACATTCCTGATAATTCGGTTGATCTTATAGCTACAAGTCCACCTTATGATAATATAGAGGGTGCAGGTTATCAGGTTGCACAAAAAGATATATTGTTTTTATCCATGTATAGTGAATTTTTAGATGAAGTTTTTGATAATATGTATAGAGTTTTAAAGCCAACAGGTCAGATATTTTTTAATATAAAATCAGGAACATCAAAAAAGAACTTGGTTACACCACATTGGATAGAATTTTTAGAATCATTTAAACAATTCAAACTAAAGTCATATATAATTTGGAAATATTCAGGATCATTTGATTCCACTAAAGTCAGATTTCATCTAGATTATGAAATTATATACCACCTGTCAAAGACAGATGATATAACTATATATCATGATCCTGATGAACATGATCCACTCACAAGTATATGGACTATACCACATTATATACAAAAGAAGGACAGAAAACACCCCACACAATTTCCTGAAGCGTTAGTAGAAAGAATGATAAAGCGTGGAAGTAAAGAGGGTGATTTGGTTCTTGATCCATTTGCAGGTAGTGGAACAACATTAGCAGTTGCAAAAAAATTAGGAAGACAATATATAGGATTTGAAATAAATCCACATCATTTTAAAACAATTCAAGAAAGGTTAGCTTTATATTAGAGCAAAATGAATAGACCAACATTGTCAATAGAAAAGCTAAAGGAAATGGGATTCAATCTTATACCTCTCAAGCCCAAAAGCAAAGAACCGATTGGCGGACTTAATTGGAAACAGTTTCAAGAAGAAAAATATAATGGCAGTTACCCTGATTCTTGCAACATTGGTGTAGTATGTGGTCGTTCAAGCGGTAATATTTTTGTCGTGGACTTGGACGATGAGTCGTTATATGATGATTATCCACAAGAAATAAAGAATACATTTACAGTAAAAACAGGTAAGGGGTATCATTTGTATTATCACTTTCATGGATTTCCACCACCAAATAAAAAATTAGATGATAAGAGGGGAAGACATATTGATATAAAATCACAAGGGGGATATGTATTAGCACCAACTAGCGTACACCCAAATGGAAGTATATATACGGCAATAAATGAATCCTCAATATTAGATATTAGTATTCAGAAATTAAAAGAACACCTACAAAAAATGGGATTTAATGTCGAAACAAAATCAATAGAAGAAATTTCAGAAGGAATTTCAGAAGGAGGAAGAAATGATTCCACATTTAAATACGCCTGTTATCTTATAAGAGAAAAGGGACTATTCGCTGAAGCATTAAAATTAGAAATGGATATATTAAATTCAAAGCATAATCCACCACTTGATCAATCGGAACTTGAACTAATTATATCACAAGCGGAAAAAGCTGAACATAATAACATGACAAGGCATATAGAAGATGCTCGATCAGTAGTTGAAAAATTAAAAGGCAAACCAATCAAATTAAAAATGCAAGAGATAACACCTACCTATGAAAACAAACCAATAGAATTTGATTGCATGATTACAGCAGTTGGTGAACGGAAAACCTATACAGTTTCAGCAGATACGAGTTGTATTATATGTGGTCAAACCAAGAAAGTCTATTGTGATGACCTTCATATCCTACCAATACCATACTGTATGAAAGATAAAAGACCTTATGATGTAGATGAATCTACCAAAATTACCGCATATATACAACAAATGAGAATACAAGAATTTTTAGAAACAGCTAGAAACGCAACACCTGTAGAGTTTGATGCTGAAATTACAGATGAAGATGTAGGGGAAGCTTTTATTGGTGATAGAAAAACAGTAATAGCAAGGTTTAGAAGCATACCAAAGCCAAAAGTGGCTTATAATGACATTGTATTTCAAATAACTGATATGAAAGATTTGGAACAAAAGGAAGGTTGTATGCCATCCGCAGAAGAAATAGAAAAATGGAAACAAATAAACATTTTTGAACGTGTAACTGCTTCAATAGCACCTGATATATACATTAATCCTAGAATTGTAGAGTCATTGATTTTATGGGCTTGTGGTGGTAATACACTTAATGGCAAACGTGATCTTATTCATTGTGGAATACTCGGTGATGCACAATTAGGAAAGTCAGATTTATTATTAAAAATGTATTCACTACTACCGGGATCAGGTTATACTGTTGGTCGAAATACATCAGGGGCAGGTCTTACTATTGCTATGGTTAAATTATATAATGGGACAATGATTCCTAAAGCAGGTTTTTTCCCACAACATACAGGACACCCATGTATTATAGACGAGATAGATAAAATGAAAAGAGATGATCATAACTCATGTCTTGAAGTTATGGAACAACAAACAACTTCACAAGCAAAAGCAGGGACAGGTGGTGGTCTTACACTACCAACAAAATGTCCTTTACTCATAGCGGGAAACCCTAAAAACGGTAAGTTTAACTCTAAATACCCTACTGTCATGGACAACTTTGACATGGAAACACCATTTGTATCACGATTTGATATTTTATGGCTTCTTATTGACGACAATAACCCTGAAACTGACAAGTTAATTAGGAAATTTATCAGAAGTTATCAAAGTAGAAAGCAAGAATATATGACCGTTGAAGAACTTCAGCGTTACTTTGTATATATAAGAAGTCTTGATGCAACTGTACCTGATGAGTTTATGGATAAGATTGACGAATTACACACAAAAATGCGACCATTAAATATTGCAAGTGGTGTTCCTATTGGTTGGCGACAATATCATGGGTTATATAGACTACTAACTGCTAGTGCAAAAGCCAATTTGCGTAGTGTTGTGAATGATAAAGACTTTGAAATAGTTGAAAATATAATTAAAGAGTCATATAAGAGTATGAAAATGAACTTGGAAAGTGGGGAAGTTAATGATACATATAAGAAAACAAAGGATACCAAAAAGGAAATAATACTCGAAACTTGGGGTGAATGTATGGACGAATCTCTAGATTACACAGTAGATAAGAAAGAGTTTATAGATGCTTTGGCAAGTAAAGAGGGATTTAATTCCCTAGATGCTCCAATGGTATTTAATAAAATGTTAAGTAATGGTGATCTTATATATGATAATGATTTTGAGAGGTATAAAAAAGTAAGATGAATGAATTAGTTTGTGGGGATAATATTGAAATATTAAAAGATATGGAAAACAACTATATAGACCTAACTGTAACTAGTCCACCCTACGACAACTTGCGTGAATACAACGGTTACTCATTTGACTTTGAAGGTATAGCAAACCAACTACTTAGAGTAACTAAAGAAGGCGGTATAATAGTATGGGTAGTTGGGGATTCTGTAATAAACGGTAGTGAAAGCGGAACTTCATTTAAACAGGCTTTATATTTTAAAGAGATAGGATTAAGATTACATGATACAATGATATATCACAAGTCCCCACCATTTCAAGAGAAGAATAGATGTCCACAGTCGTTTGAATATATGTTTGTATTTTCTAAAGGAAAGCCTAAAACATTTAATCCTATAATGGATCACAAAAATACATACGATAGTCATAAGGGAGGTGAAGTTGTTTCAGGTGTAAGAAAGAAAGATGGAACTCATACTAAAAAAATAAGACCTAAACCAAGAGAATATAGTAAAAGATGGAATGTGTGGTGGATTCCAAATGGATACTTTTCATTAACACAGGATAAAGTTGCATATCAACACCCTGCTGTATTCCCTGAAAAATTAGCACATGATCATATTATTTCATGGTCTAATGAAGGTGATTTGATATTAGATCCATTTGTAGGAAGCGGAACAACCTGTAAAATGGCTAAACAACTTGGAAGAAATTATATAGGAATAGATATATCACAAGAATATATTGATATTGCAAAGGAACGTGTTAAATTAATTGGGTAAACTTAGAGATTTAAGGGAACGCAGGGAACAAATGGATTGGGATGATCCAAATAGGGTAGCCATTGAAGAAGAAATAAACAAGATAGAACAATGGTGTATTGACAATAATAAGGGATTTGTAACCAAATTAACCACTTGGACTAATGGTTTGGGTGGTGATAATGAACTCTACCCGTGGCATACTGGATATATTGATGTAAAAGATATATGGATGGTTGGGAGTTTGAATGGTAAAGGATTAAACTATAATGCTGACAAAAGTATTCACATTTGTCAACATTGTTCGTAATTCTTATATATATCGACTGTATATATAATATATGCCGAAATCTACAGGATTAAAACAGTTTGATAAAGTAATAAAACCTGAAGATATAATGGGACTTACAGATGTTTTTTGTCCTATTTCATTATGCACAGATGAAAAATGCAACTGTGAAGATAAGAAGGACTAATCCACTTGTTCTAAGTGAAATTTTCTTGTTAAATGGGAATCAAACGTTGGTTGATCAGGTGCAGTATATTTACATATATCACATATAAGAGGATTAGTTTCTATAGGTGGTGATTGTCGTTCAGGGTTTTGTGACCAATCATTTTCCTCTTTATTATATTCAGGTATAAAATCAGTCTTTGGATATGGCTCTATCTTATATTTTAATTTATTAAGTAAGTATTTTTTCTTACCCTTTGAACAGTTAAAGTAAATATATCTATGTTTTCTTGGTCTTCGTTTCATTTTTATATTATCATCACCAAACCGTTCCTTTAATTCACCACAATTTTGTGTTTTACCTTGACCAAACTGAAGCCCCCGACTGTGTTTATTTTCCATTCCTTTAATTTTTGGATCAGTTCTTTTCGCAGATAGTCCAATATATATAAAATTGGTGGCTTGATATACAACTCCTCTATGGTTATGTTGTGGTTCAGAATATGATATTATTATATCTTCTTTCACCTGCTTTATTGTGTTAGCAATTAAATATGATTCTGCATTTTTTAAACTGTCATCTTTTATCCATAATCTTGCAAGTTCCATAACATTATTTCTTTCTTCTTTTCCACATATACCTGCACTAACTGTTGGTGAGGCAGGTACACTATATAATATAACACCTATTAATTCGTTATTTTCAAACAAACCAAAGGCATACGAAGCTGGTCTTGCCCTATGTAAATAATGGTTTTCTAAAATTATATGAAGTCCTTCTTCATTGGTTATTTTCCTTATTTCATATTTTTCTTTTATGTTCATTTTATATCAATGGTACGGAATATAGGTATTTCACCTATACCTTTCATGTGGAACATGAACATCATAGTCACTCGATTTGAGGAAATATTTAGACCAATTCCGTAATATGTTTTTGTATTTGGTAAATATAAATGTAACTACCATTGTGTCATAGTTGTTTGTGATCCCCTTCCCATCAATATATCAATACTGATTTGCATTGGCTCACATACTTGACTCATTACACTTTCTAAACTTTCCATATATTTTTCTTTATCAACATCACTACGGTTAGCCATACTTAATGGACATACTTTAGGTTCTTTCCATGTTTTTATAAACTCTACAAACTGTCCTTTCTTCACCTTGCCAAGCTGTTCACCCGCTTTAACTGCTTGTGGTTTTGTTTTATATTCGCTAGGCTCTTTGGCAACCATGACTTTAAATGACAGTTGATCTAATGGTATAGAGTCAAAATTATCTATTACAGATTTGATAACATATTTCACTTCTTCTTTTACCTCGTTAAAATCTGATATGTTCTGAATTGGAATTAATTTTTGCAGAACATCAGTAAATAATTGCTTTACAAACGGTGGGGTATTTGATTTTTTACCACTCAAACCTTTAATATCTAATGTTCCGTCAGTTTTTACACCAAAATAATTTTTCTTTCTATCACTTAATACTAGATATTTATACTCTTTTTCCATTTCCAAGTCTATTGAATAGTTGTCTTTACAGTATTTTATCAGGGTATCTATCTGTTTTTGGGTAGGTTTATGGACAAAAACACTATCAGTATCACCATATAGTACGGGTAATGATTCAGAATTTGCTACTTTAATTGTTTCCATAATTATATTTCGACCAATGGCAGTTACAGCTTCGGCAGTTGGAAGGAAATATAATGAGAAGGTTTCAGCACCAATTACACCATAACTTGCGTTAAGAAATACTTTTAGTGCTTGGGCTATTGTAGTATTTATATCACGATCTCTTTTTGTCTTTGCCATTCTGCTTAGAATCTTGAAGTGGTTTACCCTTAATTCCTTTAATGAGCCAATTAATAATGATGCCATTCCAATCTTTTTCTTGCATGACCAATGTTGTGTATAGGGGATTATATTGTTTTTGCATTTTTCATGGCTACAACATACTGTTTCATACGATATATTACGAGTTTTGATAATACTTGGATATAAACTTGCGAAATCAAGAACAGATACTTGAAAGTGTATTCCACTCACAGGCTTTAATACTTCAGCACCCTGATATTTCTTACCCCTTACCCCTGCAATCGTAGTTCCTTCAATTTTAGGGAAATCTGAATTTCGAGGGATCATTTGACCATTTATTCTATGTTCATTATAAAACATACTCTTGATCCAATTAGATATACTAAGCCTTGATATATCGTCAATAGGCATATTAGCAACCCTACATAATATAACAAGCAAGTTCATAACCAAGTCGTTGTTATAATGTGATAATTCATACGTTAATCTACTATCGTTATAACAGTATTTACTCAACAGATTAAGTGATATATCAGAAAGACTACCAACATACTCTATTTTTTTCTCACCCAACATAGCCTCACTAACATCGTCTAATTTATCACTAACATACTTTGCACCAAAGGCATATATTTTGAGGGAACGATTTGAAAACACACCATATAAGTCAATATGAATACCATTATTCAGCGTAGCCTTTTCCTTCATCATCTTGAACGGATTATATTCTAGTTCAAGAACATTAGCACGATTATATAAATATGGCATATCAAATATATCACCATTATACGTTAGAACAATAGGATAGGAATCTATGATTCTAAATGCCTCTTTTAGCAATTCTTTCTCGTCCTCAAACCAAACAATTTCATATTTTCTGCCGACTTCTTCTTCACCCATAGCAATTTCAGGTCTTTTAAGAGTTAGTACCTTCTGTATATCTTCCGAGTGAAATGATATTGCCGTGATTCTTTCTTTTGCTTTACTACTGTCAGGCATTGTATCACCAACTTCCACCTCAATATCAAACGCAAGTCGTTTTATATTTGGTATATTTTGACCAAGAAGATTAGCCCATTTCCCCACCTGTTTTGAAAACAGTTTTGTATCTACGACTGATTCCATATCTATATTTTTTAATTGTATTGTATCAGTTGATTCTATTGGCGATATATTGTGGTTATCAATGTCATACCATGTTCCAACCACATATTTTTTGTCATATAAGAAACTTTGATAATATTTTATATCGCCTTCCCAACATACTCCACTATCACGCAGGTCATATATAACACTTGGATTATCAACACTCACCCGAAGCATGGACACATATTCATCTTTTATTACGTCATATATATCGACTTCCTCTATATTATTTATACCTAGAATCCCATTCAGTTCAGATTTTTGGGACGGTTTTACATAACAATACTGCTTATATTCCGAGTCGTCCACCATTATAATTTTATTACTAAGAGGCTCATAAAATTTGAGTATAATTTTCCTATTTTGAAATACACAAGATAATAATATACACTTTGTTATATCTGATCACCCCAACTGTCCCAACCTTCTGAACGTTTCCGAGCAAAAAGTTCAATTCGTGGTATATCACCACATAGTTCCACTATTTTATCTCTTATTATATCAGGTTTTTGTGAGTGTTCCCCTCTTGGACTCATTACAACACTTGATATATAATTACTAACTACTATTGGTTTTCCTTTTACCCCTATTAAACAACATTCACAGTTTGATTTTGTATAATATCCTATACCGAAAAATGGTTTGCCATTCTTTTTATTAGTTTTTATCCATGAGAAACCAAGCGTTTTATATTTAAACCCCCATGCGTTTATTGTTTCTAATCCTTCTCGTAAGTTAGGGAACGTTGTCCATAAAAATAACATACAATTAGTATCAGTAATATCATTTACAGGTAAGTTTTTTATATCTTCTAATGACATTGTTTTATAATGTACTGTTGCTCCGCCACATAATCTTGCGTGTTTATCACGCTTGTCCCTGTAGCTCCAAGCGGGATCAGCATATATTATATTATATTTTTTATCTGTTGGTAAATCCAATGTGTTATAAACTATTGATCTGTTATATAATCGTTTCTAATTTGAAATCAAAAAATCAAAAAAATATATAATATATTGTAGTACCGCCCCATCTAGGTTCCATCATCCAGAGGATGTGATTACGAACCTTAAAATATATAATATATATTTATGTCTTAGTCATTTTTCTTGCTATTGACATTTTGTTGTATATTTTATCGCCAAACCTACAAAACTTTTCTAGTGCAAAGTGGTGTGTATTACACAGATACATAAATCGCTTTGGATTCTTTTTTATCATTGGCAACAAGTCCTTGTAATATTCAAGTGTGCCTGAATCATTTTTGGGATAGTCATTATATATTATATCTTTTTTCAAATACCACAAGTGGTGGATTGTCATACCTCGCTTTGCCGATTTGCAATTACATATCCAACAATTTCCATTTCCTAAAGCAATTTGACCACATTCAGTTTTTATAATATTTATTTCTTCTTTAAGTGTCATACACCTTTATATACTATGAACGTATTTAAGGCTTTATTGTATTTCCACTTCAATATCTTCTGAAAGTCTTTCTTCAGTCATATCTGACCAATGTTTTAAATCTGTTTGTTGTGCCACTTCTTCGGCTTCTTCTTCAGTATTTGCTTCCACATATATTTCGTGTTTTGTATATGTTGTTCGTGTTATTTTATATTCATTCATTTTTTGATTCCAATTAGATTTGACTAGAAACGTATTGTCCTCTTATATATTTATTAAAATATTTTCCTTTTGATTCTGCTCTTTTAAATTCTAACCATACGTCTTTGGGAACACCTTCGCACTCATATACTTCGCTTCCTTCACCGATATATATCACCATACGTTCAGTTTCAGTATTATATTTTGCTCCACGAATCCACGATAACCCTGCAAAACTATCTTCCAATTTTATTGTCCCCCTTCTAAAATATTAATACGGTTTCTTAAAGTTTGGCAAGTTTCTCTTAAATTTATTATATCTTGTTGCATTTCAGCTATAGTTAATTCTTCTTGAGTACATTCACATTCGTCATTCATACACGATCCACAATTCCAACATTCTTTATATTGTTTAACCCCACAAGTACAACAAGCCAATTATACGCCCTCGCCTTCTTGTTTTCGTTTTCTTATATTACTCAATAAATAATCTAACGTTTGATCTAGTTCACGTTCAATTTTACTTATTTCGTCAGGCTCTAATCCTAAGTTTTTACAAAATTCTGTTTTGATTATATTTTTAAAATGTGGGGGAATTTCTAGTATTTCTAAAGCCCCAAACACCGTACAAAACATTTCTCTATTAGTTATCAATCTACAAATCTCACCCATGTAAATTGTTTGCAATCACATTCATTACATTTTCCATGTCCTTTTTGGTATCTGTCGCTATGTAATCCATTGGACGACATTCCACCTAAATGACCACATTTACACAATTCTTTTTTATGTTTCATTTCAGTTTTTCAAGCTCCTCTTTACTTGTTTCATTATGTCTATAGTTAACACCCCTGAAATATAAATGTATGTCTTTTTGATTGGTCATATACCAATAATATAATATACAAGCAGTTCCAAGCCAACCAAAAGGAATTAATAGTAAAAACATACTTAGTGAAGGCAATAAAAATAGTCGTCTTGCTCGGATCATTCCGATTTACCACCACTTATTGATCCTATATCACATTCACAATCTTCTATACTAGAATCATATTGTGTTTCACATATAAAACAAAAACAAATCATTTTTTCTTTTTCAACCAATCCCATTCAGGTCTTTCTTCTTCTTCGTACAATTTTTTTTCTACCTGTTTATTCATTTTACAATCACATTTAAATTTGCATTTTAAACTTAGACATATTATATTATTATGTGTTTTAAACCCACATTTACAATATATACAGCGATTCAAAGGTCACCCAAGTTCTTTAATTCTTCAAGTTCTTCTTCGTCCAAAGATTCACAAACTTCATTAAATAAATCTTTTAATGCTATACATATATTATCGTCATTATTTGTATTAAAATCTTCGGCTAATATCCACATTTGATATAATAATTCAGGCGTGGAATATGGCAAACTTAATCTGCTCCCTTCTTCCACAAATGTTCCTTTTCAACATGACTTTTTAAATCTGCAAAATATGTATCACAGTATATACATTTTTCCCACTTTGTAGGGAAGGTCAATTTAATTTTCCTCTAATATACAACATAATAGTGTGTGCAATATATAACAATTCAGTCAATAATATCCCCTTCCATAGTTATCTTCCGAAGGCTCTAACCAATATTCTTTGCTTAGTTCATGTTCAATAGCATATTCTTCGATAGATTCTTTGCTAATTTTATCTAATAACCACCATTCAAGTTTGCCTAAAAGATATAATCTTCGCATTTTTCCTCTTATTTTATAATATATTCTAAACATACTTTGCTACACCATGAGCCTTTTATAACTCTTTAGTTCTGCTTTAAGTTGCTTGAGATAGCATTTATTGTGCATTTTTATATATTGATCTCTACTAAAATATTTTGAATAATCTTCGCCCTTCTTTATTTTCTTATCACACACCCTGCAAGTGTGTTCAAATCTAGCAGTTGAGTCAGAAAATCTTCTGATTATATAATGTATCAGGGGCAATCTTTCAAATCCTCTCGTACACGTTGTTCATAGTCTAATAATGTTTCTAAATATTCCTTACCTGTTGCTTCTTTATTATTAACAATATATAACAAATCGTCTATTGCTTCTTCGTAAGTTTCAGCAAAATTCATTAATCGTTCTCTTGTAATTTCCAATTTACATTTCACCTTTAACACCCAATATATCGTCCATAACCCAATCATATTCCCTTTCACTAAGTCCACAATCATAACAATTTCCGTCTTCGTCAATATCAACATGACTACATTCTATTAATTCAACGTCTTCAAACGGAACAAAAAATGTTTTGTTTCCATAATATGCTCTATATACACCGTCTTTATTAACATTGACTACACCGTTTGTATAAGAATTTTCATTTTCGCCACTAAAATCACATTTGTCCGTATCTATAGTTATTCTAATTTTCAATTTACTTCTACCATTTCCTTTTTATATATAAATTGATAACTTGTTTCACATTTTTGACAAGTTCCACCCTGTTCACCGTCATATTCTTCCATAAAAAATAAAGTTATTTCATTACACTTTGGGCAATTTTCTGCTTCTTCCCAACTACTTTCAGTATGTCCCAATTATATATTCCCCTCTAAATGTTGATAATGTTTGTTTTTTTCTATATGTATTTTGTCTAAATATCCTTCAAAAACTTGAAAGTAATGACAACAAGAAGTATCTAAACTAGAACAAAAATATACTTTGTCTTTTGGATCATAAGCAAGTTTACTTGCTCTTGCAACAAATTTATTTGATCTACATTTTGGGCATTTTGGCTTCAATATATATCACCTTGCAAAATGGGGGATTTATGAGCTGGAATTTCACCTAATATCCATTCTAACATTTCAATTTCAGCACAAAGTATGTTATAATCTTCTTGTGTCATTTCATGACCATTATCTTTTCCGTATCCCTCTAATTCCTCTAAGTATTCATATATTTCTTGTTTAGTTTTCAACATTTCACTCCGTTTTTCCACATATAGTTTGATCTTTTACCTTGACATACTTTCTTATAAAAAAGGGGGATTTGGAAGACATTTTATTTATCTTCCTCTTTTTCTAAAAACTCTTTTAAAACACCAAAGTCCACGCCTAATATTTCGTTATATAGTCCGTATTGTCTTTCTTTTGGGTATTCATATAGATCGTTAATGATATACTCTACAGAAGATATTAAATTATCCCTTGTTTTTGCATACATATATTTTTTACTTTGCAATTCAGGTCTAATTTTATTTCTTTTTTCGTCTTCGTTTTTATAAGTCCCACCGACTTTTAGCCTATAATAATCTAGTGCCATGTCAATATCTTTTGCCATTGATTCAAGCACGTCTTTTAAAGAAACTAACTGATCAATTATTGGCGTTTCGGCTTTTCTTATTTCAGCGTTTGCACTTTGTTGTCCGATTTTTTGTTTTTGTTTCATTATTAACCTATAATAACATATATTATTTATAAATCTTTACCTATTTCTAAAACGCTGTTATAAAAATAAAATGTTGTCACACTTGAGATAATGGAAAAGGCAACAACACCTTTGAAGAAAACCAACGTTGCGAAAACACAAACATACCGACTAATGAATATTTGTAGTTTTCTTCTATCCCAATGTGACTTGAGAAAGTTTGGTAGATTGGATTTATGAGTCCGTTATCAAACATTCTAAATCTATTACGTGAATCCCTAATATAAACCATTGTTATCCATAGTATCCATACTTTGCATACTATTAATAATTTCACGGTGTTTCGCCCCATGCCGTGTACGGTAAAGTACGGTACTTAAATACTCATATCAATTTTTAGTTCCAAAAATATATTATATAATATATATTTTTCAGGATACATCATCCAGAACATCATCCGGCGATGGGGGTTTCCTGAAGATATATACGCCTATATATTTTTCAGTTTTACCTGTACATTGTGCGTTGGGTTGTTATTTTTTAACCTGCTAAAGTGATTTGGAATTTTATATATGGCTACAAAATTTTAGTTTGAGGCTATAAAAAAGGGGGGGAGTGATAAAGTATATTATACTTTACCATTGATTATTGTTTTTGCGTTTGCTTCTTCATGGTGTCTTAATACAATTTCCATAAACCTGTCAAGAAGAAATTCAGCATTTTCATTTTTGCCTTCTTGATTGGTTTTATTCTCGTCTTTCAAACCAATTTTGAAAGAGTTGAATAGATTGCATATATCACACTTACAATATATTGTTTCCATGATTATAATTTCCTATTTAATCGTCTATGTTGTTGAGATATTTCTCGTATAGTAAATTTTATAATATGTCTTAAATGCCATTCGTCAGAATATTTTAAGGAATATAATATATTGCTGATATGTTTTTCTGTTTTAGGTCTTTCCCACAAAATCATTTGTTTATATTTTGACATATTATAAAATCGATTTGGCATTTCCCTAGTTCTAATTTTACATGGCTTTGGCATTTTCCATTTATTATAAGGTTTTAGATAATTTTTCTTATAAGATTCTAGTTTGTGGAGTTCATGTTGTGTCGCATGGCATGACATTTTGCCATTTTTTAATGAGTTAATTTTTCGTTCTAATTTACTTTCTTTTAATTCTATATATTTTCTATCCGCTTCTGTTAACCAACATGAAATGGTTTTAGGTGGTTTTTGTGTTCCAAATGGACTTATTATTTTTTCCATTATATATTACACCTCAATATACTTTGGAATACCAAAATTTATGTTGCTTGTTGCGTGTTTTATTTTTATATTGTGAAAGTCAGAATGTCTTTTAATTCTTTGATCATAGTTTGGCTCACTTTGATCAAATTCTGCATTACATAGATTGCATTTTACTAAGTTTTTCATTACATACTCTCGTGTTCTTTAACAAGATTTTGAAAATATTTATCTGATATTTCATATCTTTCTTTTCGTTCTTCGCTTAATATATGCCCTCTTTCCATGTGATTATTAAAAATTTTTATCATTTTTTCAAGTTCTTCTTTTGTTCCGTATTGTTTGACTAATAATAAAGCATTTTCAGTATGATAATTTATATTTTCATTTTTTCTAAATTCTTCTAATGTTAATCTTGGTCTTGTTTTTGATAGATATTTTTCCATTATATATCAACCTGTTCTAATTTTTCACCATTTCTAATAATTTCATTTCCAATTATCGATACTATACTTTGATATAATTCGACTTTATTAGTTTTTGAAAAATATTTTTCAAATAAATAATATACAACTTTTAACACTTTAATATTTTCCATGTGCATTATTATATCTTGAAATTCGTCAATACTGATTTTTTCGTTCATATAACTTAATGAATTACTTAATACTTTATTAATTCCTAAAAGTTCGTTATCTAGTAAATTTTGACTTGTCATATATTCACCGATTTCTCTTTTTTCTGAATCTGTTTCATTTGGATTAAATTCGTTTTTCATTCTTATATATTCACCATGTCCTCATTTGCATGGGTTGAGCTAATTCAGTTTTTGCAAGATTATAACCTTTTTCAATATTCATTATTATTTTTCGGTCTTTTTGTGGCATATATTTTCTAACACAATCCATACAATAAAGCCAACCTTCAAACCAAATTGAATCAGCATTGGCTATAAATTCGCTATCACTTAGCGATATATTGCATGAATCACATACTAAACAATCTTTGGGTATAATTGTTATTTGGCATATACATTTTTCGTTAAAGCAATATTCACAAGTCATTATATATTTTCACCTTCAACGATTAGTTTTTTGTATGTTTTTCCGTTATATCCTTCGATATTTTCATATCGGACTTTAACATTTTTAAACAAACATTCAAAAAACGAATCAATTACCGATCCTTGTCTTAACATTGTGCAACCGTGCATTATTTCGTTTATTGTTTGCATTTGTTCAGGCGTAAAACTTGCCTTATATATTTTTTCTTGCAATTTTTCCGCTTTATCGTGATATTGTGCCAATTTATATTAATTCCTCGTTTTCTTTGTCTAAGTTTATCAATTCTTTAAATTCTAATTGATAAGTTATATCGCTTTGTAAGTTAGTTAATATTAACGATTTTAATATTATATCACGATCTTTTGTGGTTAAATTTTCGTCATATTTCTTTAATATACTTTGGATTTCACTACTAATTTTTACAGATAATTCAGGGTTATTCGTTTGTTTATAGTTGATCGCAAATTGATTTTGTTTTACGTTAAACATTACTGATATATCCTCGATCTTGTGATATATTTCGCTTGTTTTTTCTGAAGCTTTTTTACCTGCTTGATCTTTGATTAAACTTGGAAGTTTTTTTAATTCTTCGTAAATTTCTTCACTTGTCATTTTTTGATATTTATCCATTTTATTTTCTGACCTCTCTACTTGAACATTGTTTATAAATCTTTGTCGATTCATTAAACGCTGTTATATTTTCACCCTTAACAATTTTGAAATAATGATACAAAGTCGGCAAATATAGATCGTACTTTTTGGTATTTGCTCGAATTTCCAATAATATATTATTAGGAATTTTTATTCCCATATATTCCGATCCGTATCTATCTTTTGAAATTTCGGTATTAATCGCCAATGTTGGATCGACTACTTCATTATTATTATTAATTAAAAAAGCGTGTTCGATTGGAATTATTGACATAGTATAGCCTTCAATATATTCTAAATTATGACCATAAGCAAATTTGAAACAATTATTATAACATTCTTTGATTATTGATTTTTTGCTAAGTTTTTTTGATTCGATTTTATCAATTTTTATATATATTTGGGAATTTCTTAAAAACCATTCGTGATATTCTTTAATTTCACCCTTAGATATTTTAGATATACTTTGAACATATTCTATTAATTTTGATTTTCTATAAGTTATCTTTGTCATTTTTTATAATTCACTCTCACATATATCGCAAATATACTTTGAAGTTTTTTTCATTGGTGTTTTATCAAAAAATTGTCTAATATCTAGACATTTTCTGCAATAAGTAAATTTACTCATATATATCAAGCCTTTCTAAATAATTAAAAATCACGCTTAAAGGCATGAAGTGATCATATTGTAATAATTTTAAAAATAGTTCTTCGCCTTCGGTTAATTCATATATAATTTTTTTATTCTTAATGTCATTAATTGACATAAATTTTAATTCGTCAGAATTATAATCTAAATTTCTATTATATTTTTCGTTTATAATATTCGACTTTAATTTTTTTTCTAAATTTTTCATAAATTGTTGTCGTCCACGCTTCCAAGATTTTTTATTTTTCATTTGTCATATCCTAAGAATTTATTTAATTCTGTTTTTTTGTCTTCAAGTTTTTTTTCTAAAACTTTAATTTCTTTTTTAAGTTTTAATTTATTCATTTTATATATGCCTCAATTTTGGTTTGAAATTCTACAAATTTTAATTTTTTAATTTTTTGATTTTTGATATTTTTAAAATTATATATTTTATTTCTTAAAGTTTTAATTTCTTGTGAATTAGGCTTAACGAAAATATACATTTTAGATCATATCCTCATTAATTCAAATTTCCTTGATTTAATTTTTCTATTGCTTCGGTTAATTTTTGTATTAATATTTTTTCGACTTGATCAAAATTACTAGTTTCATAAAGCATATTTCTGAATAATTTTCTCATAGGCTTAACGCTGTCTTCCAAATGATTATAAAAAATACAAAATATTGGAATTTCTTGATTTCGTGCCTCAATAACTGATCGCTCTAATAGATTTCTTGGAATATCAGATCCTTTAAGCATTAATCTCATGCCTTTTTTTAATGATCTTGATCTACCTGTATAATCTTTATTGATCGTCCATTCGATTTCTGGGTATCCGTCAGTTATCATTAAAATTAATTTTTTATTATCTGAATTAGATTTTAATAATTCCTTAACAGCGTAATTAATATTCAAATTGTGGTTATCGTGATAATCTTCTTCGTCCGCGTGAATATGTCCGCATTTGTTTTTGTTATCTATGATTTCAATAACGTGCTGATAATCGTGTCTTTTAGCACTAAAAGCAATTACTTTAAAATTAACTTGATCTGATTTTTCTAAAGCTTGAAAAATTGAAGCGGATAAATCAGCTAATTTTTGTCTTAATCCACGCATTGATCCGCTACAGTCAATTAAAAGAATTATATCAATTCCATTTTTCTCGGTTTCTTCTTCAAAAATTTCCATGTTTTGAATTGTTTTTGTTTGTTTATCTACTTTGTATCTTAAAAATTCGTCAATGTCTAAATCGCCATTTTCAGAATTTTCTATAATTGTTTGACCTTTGATTTTATTCAATGTTTGCTCAATTCTATTTGCTAATTGTCGATTTATTGTAAAACCTGAATCAAAACGAGTTTTAAAAATTGGTTTTATCTCATGAGATAACTTGAATAAATCTTCTTCAACTTGATCCCAATCAGCGTTAACGCCTCGACCACCTGAAGATCCGCCATTTGACATAATGAATCTAGAATAGTTTTATTTATAAATCCTTTGTTTTGTGGACTTAGTGAAATTTTGATCATTTTTTTCTCATTCTCAATTCTTAGAATAGAGAATAACGATTTTTTTAATTTGTGTCGATCTGTTAAAACGCTTAGCTTATTAAATGTTTGTTTTTCCAGGTTTAGGACTTTTTCTAGTGCTAACTTTTTTTCTAGTGCTAACTTTTTTTAAAATTTAGCCTTAGCTAAAAAATTTAGCCTAAGCTAACTTTTTAAAAATTATATATAATTTTTTTATATATAATTTTAAAAAAAAGGAAAAAAGAAATTTAGATTTAATTGAAAATTAAATCTATTTCTCTTTGAATTGTTTTTCTGTCTTCTTTGTCACTGAATTTTGTTATATAATTTGTTTCTAATGCTCTTTGTTTTGCATTTTCTCTTTGTAAGAATTCCCATTCTTCAACGTCTTCAAGAATTGATTTCATTGAACGAACGCTCAAGGCTTCTTCGTTGCTCAATTTCATTTGACTTTGTAATTGATCAAGTCGATCGTCTAATTTACAAAGTTTTTCTTTGAAGTCGTTATCAACGTTGTAAGATTCAAAAATCTTCATTTTTGTTTCTTTTGTCAAACGTTGCATTTCTATCATTTCAAACCTATTTCGAATTGGTTTGTTTAACGGATTAGTTCCGCTATAGTTGTCATTCATTGTTATAACAACATTGAATTTTACGCCTTTATTGATTTTTATTTTTCCTTCAGGTAGATCAATAAAACCTGTTTTGTCGGTTAGTCCTTGCAATAAAATTTGGACTTTTGGAATTAGTGCATTTCCTTCGTCAAGCACTAAAATGGCTTTGCCGTCCTTATTGCCTGTTAAAACGGCTTTTACAATCATTCCGCAAACGATTTTTACTTTTTCGTTTTCGTCTATTGTTTTTGATCCGATAAGATCATTTTTCTTTGTATCAGCTGAACAAGAATATTTGTAAACTGAAGTATTTCTATCATGGGCATATAATAGACTTAGTTCTGTTTTACCTGTTCCAGCTTGACCGCTTAAGATAACGTGTTTTCCTTGATCCATTAGATCGTAGAATGTCTCTTTTTCGTGGTCTTGTTCGAAATATTGTTGGGCTTCTGATATTTTGTATTCAGAAGGATCGAAGCTTACGAATTTTTGAGGGATTTCTTCAGAAACAAAACCGCTAAATCTTTCAGATATTCTTTTTTCCATAGCGATTTTTAATGCTTCTGCTTTTTTCTTTGCCTCAATTTCGATTGCTAATTTCTTAGCTTTTTCTAATTCTTCGGCTTTTCTCAAGTTTTCGAGTCTTGTTTTTTCTAATTCTTCAGCTTGCATTTGTTGCATTTCTTGACTTTGTCTTAATGCTTCTTGTTTTCTGCTGATAGATTCAGAAGATTCCGAATTTTCAAAAGTTGATTCGGTGTCTTGTTTTTGGGATTCGACTTTAGTTTTTTCTAAGTCGTTATTTTGTTTTCTAAATTCTTCAACGAATTCGTTAAAAGAATTCAAAACGCTTGTTCTTTGTTGTCTAGTTGCTCGACTAGATCCGATTAAAAATTTTTCTAATGTTGCTTCAAAAGTAGCCTCATTAGCTTCCATATCTAATCGGATATGTCTAGCAAATTTTGTTAATACCGATTCGTAAGGTTGAGAATTGCTATAATTTTTCATTCTCAAGAATTCTTGAATTTCGGTATTTGAAATTTTTCGCATACGGATTTTTATATAATTAGGTATATAATTCTTTTTTAAACCTCATTTTGACCTTCTTTTATACAAAAGAAGCCCATTTTAACCTTATTTGAATATATTTTTTTGCTAAAAAACACTATTTTTTACTAAGTTTTTTCATTTTTGGGAATTTTTGAGATTTTACAAAAATAGCTAGGTATTTGGACGTAGATCGCTGTAGTTAAGTGACACTAAATTATTTATAATAAAAATTAAGTAATCCTCGACCTGGTAAAATTTTTTGAGTCTATAGTTTAAAATGCTTAGTAATATAAATCTTTTAATCCCTTCAGGCGTGGATTTTTGGGAATTTTTGAGAATTATATAAAAAATAAAAAAAGAGAATAAACAGATTAATTTTTATTTTCAATCTGTTTAATTAGGTGATCGGCTAAATCCACCAATTCAAAAAAATCCAATCTATCGACAAAATTTTTTTCAATTTCTTTTTGACTTTTTGCCATGAATTATATTGAAAAATTCGATTAAGGGTTTTAGAGTGAAATATAATTGATTAATTATATAATTTTTTTTGGGTAAACTAATTTAAAAAAATACACTAACAGATAAAAAATATTTGATTTGTTGACTTTGTCAATTTTCAAAAAATATATAATTCTCATTCTACATTCTAAGAATTGAGAATAAGAAAATTAATTATATAAAAATTAAAGCTAATGACTAAAAATTTTTTCTAGTGACTAAAAAAATTGGGCGATCATTCACTTATAATCGTTTTTCTGTAGAAATTTTTCATTTACGCCTAATATAACAGCGTTATAGGATTACGGTACTTATATAACGCCTATATATAAAACCCTGCGATCATTTAGGCACGAAATACAGCAAAAATATAACGGTGTTATAATTATATTTGTGCCTAGAGTATATAAAAGAAAAAAATAGTCCTAAGCCTGGCCGGATCGCTGAATAATGCGATCATTTAGGCACAAAATATAAAACATGATATATAAGTATATGGGTATATAAAGGCGTTGCAAATTTCCACGAGCAAAGGTTTATATTGGAGCTCATTCAGATCTGCATACCTAAAAAATAAAAACATGAAAAAATGATTTATATATATCTATAAAATTTTATAATTTTTCTAGTAAAATGATTTATATATATAATTTGGGTAATATAAGTTTTTACACTCATACTTATAAGTAAGAACAAACCAACGCATATTATGGTAATTGATGAAAATAAATACGCAAGAGATGTGATTGCCTTAACGGAGGCTATTTTCGATCATTGTCAAGACGTATATTCTTATGATAGGTGTATGAGGTGTAGGCTTATTACACTAATGGTTATGAACGTTTTTGAACCACCACACGCAAAAGAGGATTAAAATTGGGAAAACCTGAAGATAAAATTATATGTAGAAATTGCCTACAAGATAGTGTTATAATAGTAAAGGGTTGGTTTACCTGTAAAGAATGTAAATACGAATGGCAGGACTAATTGGGGAAAGAAAGACATGGACGTTAAAGACATTGTTAATGATATACTAGAAGAACGTCAGGATAACTTATATAATAAAGAAAATGAATATTATGGCGAAGAATGTGACAAATGTGGTGAGCCAATGCGTAAAATGACCGCCTGTCATCTAATATGTGAGAACTGTGGATCACATCTAGATTGTTCTGATAAAGGTTCAGTATGGTAATTTATTTACAACAATCCCCCCATTTAGAGTTCTAATCCGAATGATTTAGCAAGATCATTATATTTCTTATATTCATCAAGTAGGACTCTACCGCGTTCAGTTATTATATAGGTATCCTTTCCCTCAACTACTATCTCATTTATAATTCCCGCACTACTAAGATTTTTAAGCAGTTTCTTTGTTCGTGAATATGGCATATTTGTTTTAGAACAAAGTTTTGTTATCCCTATTCCATTATGGTCATATTCTAGTTCAATGAGTAAATCCCCCATAATTTGAGTAGAGTTTCTATATTTCATTATATCCCTAGTCCTTCTTCAAGACTACGTAAAATAATATATTTCTTTTTATGTCTATTTGATCTTGGTCTTGTTGCCAATTTACTATTACAGCATGGACATTTATTATTATATTTTTCCAACCAAATCCCACAAGTTCTACACCTTGAGTGTGTAAGGAACGGTAACATCTTTGGTTGATGACAACCATATTTTTCACAACAACCTTTACATCTAATCAAATCTTATGCCTCACCTTTGATATTATTGCCAATGTTACCCCTATTATTGGAATCATTTCTAATGTGTCTATTCCGTATAACAGGAAATCTATTATAATTCCATGACCATGAAGGTATCCCTGACCGAACACACACTCCAAAGCCCACCATGAATGAGGTATCTGAAGGTATAACACAAATGCCGAAATAGCTAAACTCTTTGCCATGTGTCGTTCATACCAATCGAAAAAACGTTTAAACATACCAACCGAAATGATATATCATGTATAAATGTACCGAAAAATAGTCTTCCCTAATTATCTATATTCTTTTCCACAATTTAGACATTCACTATACCCCTTACTATGACCATCATTTTTACCCCAATGCCATTTGTATCCTTTTGCACTACCACATTCAGTACATTTATCTCTATATTCAGTCAAGATTTGACACCACTTCCTTACAAAATGGACAACCATCTTGGTCAGTAAGAAATATAATTTTACATTTTCTACAATAACTAGTCATCTTCAGGCTCTACCCATACCCATTTACCCCTATTATTCAACTTTATAGGTCGTTTAGGCTTTTTCTTATTAACAATTTGATTTAGGAACATCAGTTGATTAGCCAACATATATGTAAGTTTGGTCTTTTCACTACCCTTTGCGTTCTTTAATTTTTCCTCTATTTCCAAAATAAGTTGCCTTTGTGCCTTTTCATCAGGTAAAACAAATTCTTCCCGCCGAAACCAATCCATGAAACCCAATTATATATCACCCTTCATACGATCACTAGCATAATGCTCCAAGATACATGGTATCCAAGCATGAATAAATAGTGCAACACTCATTGACATGGCTCGTATCCAATGCCGAAAATATGATAGTTTACTATGAGTCATTAATCCCAACGTCCTTCCCCCCTTTTACTTTTCCGTCTAACTGATATATAATATCCTATGGTCATACCACCGAAAAAATACGCCATACAAATAAGAGTAAATCCTAAATCACCTAACATTAGTCATCAATACCTCGCCATAATTCCCAAGCCAAAATTCCGCTGGCAACCCAAAATCCAATCCAAAATATGACCATTGATATTAACATACAATTTCTTTTCTGTTCTTCCATTTAAGTTTCATTAATAATCTATAATCTTCAAAACTGATCATTTTTCGTTTATAATTATTAGCAGCTATATACATACAACTATCACTACAATATTTATTTACATTATTTCTTTCACCAACCTCAATTATAGGTCTTCCACAAACTTTACATTCTTTAGTTAAATGTTCAGGGTGTTTTGCTTTATACAATTTTTTCCAATAACCTGTTTTCTTTCTGTATTCATCAATACATTTTCTATTACACCATTTTTTATCAGGTCTATAATGACCAAGATCCATTGATTGATTACAGTTCAAACATCTGCTCATAGGTTTTTTAAATTTCAATAAAAAAATAGGGATAAAGCTAAATATAAACCTAACTATTTAGCCTGATGGACAAGCACTCCATGAGCAACTTAAACAAGTATGACATCCGCCTGAATTTACAACCATTCCACCATCTTTGCATTGTGGACATTTGTTTATATCTGACATAATAAGGAAGTTAGTGAGCCTATAATATATACTTAATGTTCAGAAGAATTATAATCCTAAAACATCAACCATTATTCTCATCTGATTGATTGCAACAGCATACCATGTTTCTGCTAAGTCCTTCCAATAGTCCCTATCTTCCTTCAATGTTTGAATCTCGGCTTTCATTTGTAGGACTTCAGATGAAGAAGTCCCATTCATATTTTGAATTTGAGATTTCAGTTGTGCCACTTCTTCAAGTGCGTTTGACAGGTTGGTGGAAAGTTCTACCATGTGTTGAGAAGCTTGGAATAATTCATTTTTAAGATCATCATTTGAATATTCAACCCCATTAAATAAATTATTATATGGATCTTCTATTGTTGGTATTTCAAAATGACTTTCATATTCAACTTGAGTAGTTTGAGTATTTCCACTTGATACTGAAACAAATACATCAGTATTATTCATTGGTGGTGGTGTTACCATAATTGGTGGTGGTGGTGGGATATATATTGCTTCTATAGTCAATATACTTTGTTCACCAGTTGATAAATCTGTAAAATAATATTCACCGGGAATGAAACAGGTGTTTCCACAGTTTTGTGTTGGTAGTTGGATTGTTATTGAATCATTTGGTGCAAGTAATACTTGATCAAACCAACCCCAAGATACAAAATCATATCTTGAATCATCCTCGTTGTGAATTGTAATACTGCCATTTTCTAAGACAGTTGCAGTAAATGGGTGTTCATATATATCAATGTGTAGTGGTGCTTCAGCAAATGCCATTCCGATAACTACACTAAAAAATAAAATTACTAGTGCTGTTAATATTGATACCAATACTATTTTCATGTTTTATAAAAATGCGTTTCTAATATAAACGTATCTAAAAAAGGTATGAAGGATTAGTCATAACAATCGACTATCCCACAAGTAGAACATGGTTTGCATTGTTCAAGTAGAATTGTATCACAACAGATACATCTACTAACCTGCATAGACATAACATTTATATAGTTTCATCATATATAAACTTTTGTATATAAACACTCTAGGTATGTTTCAACCTAGAGGCTAACGTGGTTGAAAGATGTTTATATCTTCCGACTTCACGCATGAAACCGCCTGACTCTCTAAAGGTTTCACTTTTAATTATTATTTATTAAATATAAGTTTAGTCTTCTTTTTCTTCTTCTACTTTATCTGCTTCTACTTCAGCTAACCATTCTAATTCTGACTTGTGCATAACTTCTAATTTTTTTCTCAAATCAATATCATCTTGAATCATTTCTTTATCCCCAAAATAAGCTGACATTATGCTAAGCATACGTGAAAGATCCTTTGCTGTCATATCTACATAAGACATACCTAAATTATAAAAAAGTAGTATTTAAAGAATATTTTAGATAGAAAACTTAAATGACTTACCTTTCTTCTTAGGTGTTTTCTTTTTTGGTTTTTCTTCTTCCTCTTTGACAGGTGGGAAGCCTGTATCTGAATCTTCTTCTTTTATATCTTCAATCTTTGTAATTACTTCTTCTTCAGGAGTCCATGTTCCATTAAATTCAGCGATTACTTGATTAAGATTTCCATCAGCGATCAAATGTATTGCTCTATTATCTAAAGTGATTTTAGGAACGATTCTTAGTAATCTCGCTAGACCTTCTTCTAAAGTCAAATCTGCCATATAGATTGATTTATATACTACTATTTAACCTTTTTTGTTCCCACACAATTCCACCCTAGACCACACTTATCACAAAGCAAAACTACGTCTATAAAATATACTTCAGGATATGAGTCATCTTGCCTTTCACTTGATTCTTCTTGAATAGATTCAGAACCACAAGATGGGCAGTATTTCATGTAGTATAAAAATGTATATATAATATAAGCCTTTCTAATTTTTATGATGATATTTAAAATACTAATAACTCTATTAATATTGACAGGGGGGTTAAATTTTGCTTATGCAGAAGATTGGATAGAAACTCTAAGATTTGTTCATAAAGACAATCCAACAGTTTGTATATTTGAGCCTAGTCCAATAATCCAAGAAAGATTCCATGAAGATGTTTTACAAGCGACCATTAATTCTGTATTGATTTGGCAAAATGAAATGAAACAATATACAGGGGGGGATTGGTATATGGATATAAAATATTATGAATATAAATATCATGTAGATAAAGTACCAACTGATTTTCCTGAATGTCAAATATTATCAGTATATGAACAAATAAATACAGGTGAATTTAATGTGAAAGAAACGGCTTTAGGATTTACAACTTTTGATTTTTCAAGATCATCACATCAGTATAGTATGATAGTGACATTTTTACAATTTTATGAAAATCGTCCCAATTTTTCTATATGTATTGGTGAATGTCCAAATCAACCTAAACCAACAGTTTCTATAGAACAAGTGCCAAAAGATCTTTCGACTAATGTAGTTCAAAAAATAATTATGCACGAATTTGGTCATGCCTTATCAATCGGACATTATGTAGAAGATAGAGATAAAGTTAATAATGAGTATAGTATGATGTATCCTAATATGAAACCATTTTCAGAAAACAGATTAGAGATTGGACAGGTTGATAAAGAGATGCTAAAAAAAATATATGGTGCAGATGGATTTGGTGGATTTGATGGTTTTAGTCCTTACATATATAGAATATCGGAGTTATTAAATTGAAAATAAAATATTATACAAAAAAAATTGATAAAATACTTTATGGTCAAATTATATGGAAGTTTGTTGCAGAAAATATTGCAGATTGTTCACACAAGCTAAGAAATTGGACAATTAAAATATATCCAGTAGAAATGTTTGATGATATATATCCAAGTGGAAAAGAACATTTAGAAACACTTGGCGGTATAATGGATATGAAAATACCTCATGGTGTAACAGGTAAAGACACAGTTGAGGTTTTTATTGATGATACTAAGGATTATGGTCTTTCAGTATTACAGAATTGTTCTGTAATCACACATGAATTATCCCACATGATTTTGATGATACGATTCCAAAATAATCCCCTTTTTGAAAAACGTGGTACACTTAGAAATGATGATAAGGGGGGAAATAAAGCTGGTCAATCATTAAATAAGTGGACACAAGAAGTACACGATAGAGAAATAGAATCAAATTTAAAAAATCTAAAAGTTTATAGAAGAATAGGAATTAGGTGGTATCCTTATACTGTTAGGGTTTTAAACCTAGAAGGATTTCCATATTAACATTTATATAGTGTATTATTTTTCATAAAATATGTCTAAAAAATCTGATCCTCACGAAGATCAATGGAGGAAGTTATTTGACTTATATAATGAAAAACACGAATTAACAAAAGAGGATTTTTATAAACGTAGAGCCGAATCCTGTAAACGCTTATTAGATTATTACTGCTAACTTTAAATATATCAAAAACACTTTTATATTATGATCTCAAATGACGAATTTTATAGAGCTATGGAACAAAAATTTTCCAATGTGTTTAGTCGAATGGATCACTTACACAAGGAAACAATGGAAGACATAGATTCAATCCGTGAAGAAGTTAATGAATTAAAGGCTTCTTACGACTCTCATATTGCAGTATCTACCGCCTTAAAAGAATTAAAAAATACAGGGAAAATTTCACAAAAACAGAAGATTTTAATGGTTTTTGGTGCTATTCCAATTCTTCTTGCGGTTTATTCTTTATTTTTTGCGGTGTAATTTCATCATCAGTAAGAATCCACCCACGCATAACCCAAAAAAGTTTCTCTACAAACCATTCTTCCTGCTCATTATTGGCAATTAGAGTCATACCACACATATCCATACATTGATGAAGTGATTCTTCTATTGAAGTGTCAATTATATCACGTTCACTAAGATGACTATGAAGTGTAACCCATGTTTGTTTAGATTCTGTATAACATACACCCTTTTCATCACAATCTTCCATGTTTATTAGCCTCATATTTTGAGGTTTCCAAGCACGATCATCATCACTATCGATATTTAGCATATTATTTTTAACGCTATCACCCTTTTAAATTTTATACTATGATCATGATCATACTACACTTAAATACTATAGGCGTAAAACTATGATCATATAGTCATACTAAGTATGATCATATACTCATATATGTACCTACGGGAACTTTTTAGTATATAAAGCTATGATCATGATCATGATCATACTAACACTTAATTAGTAGGCTAGTTTGTACCTATTATGGTAGTAATTAACCCAGCGATCAAGAAACAACTGAAAGATTTACAAAAAATCCCATACGGTAGAGTTAAGAACGAATCTGCGATAATCGTTGATTTGCCGATTGGTCAATTAAAAACCCATGATTTAGCAAGGGCTTTATTTATCACATCTCACGCATTTGCCGATATTCAGCATAGACAAAGAATTATCATTGATGTGATACATACTGCTCAAGAAGAAATACAAAAAGTTCTAGAAAATAAATCTTTGAAAAAAGACGAAATTATATCACAAATTAAGAAGATTGTTCTTGATCCTGTTGAGCAGATTGATGATTTACGTTCTTCAAAATCTTCTGCTTAGGGCTATAAGGAATTTCAACACCTTTCCTTGCAATATAGAAATGTCCTTTTAAATTAGGTTTTCCCCAATATTGACCTATTGCAAAATTATAATCACAATCAAACTGTTCTACTACTTCATCGTTTTCGTTTATTGTATAAACTGTAGCGGTTGCCATACAGTTATATAGATCATGTTATATATAATGTTATGGATATTACCAAATTAAAGGGTATTGGTGATGGCACGGCTAAGAAATTTGAAAAAAACGGAATTACCACAGTAGAGCAATTATTCGTTATACCTCCACCTAAAGTCGCAGAAATGTTAGGAATTGACAACGATTCCGCAGTAGAATTATTTAAAAAGGCAAGATCAGTTTATGATGATTCACCTGTTTTTCAATCAGGATTAGAAGCAAAGGACGAAGATGATGAATTAGAAAAAATATCTACAGGGACTAAGGCACTTGATAAGTTATTTACAGGTGGAATAGAAACTAGTGCAACAACAGAAATATATGGTGAGTTCGGTTGCGGAAAAACACAGTTTTGTCATACAATGGCAGTAAGAGTTCAACTTCCAAAAGAAAAGGGTGGACTAGATGGGAAATGTGTTTGGATAGATTCAGAAGGAACATTTGAACCAACAAGAATAGAAGCAATATCAAAGTCATTAAAGTTAGATGAAAAGGAAACACTTGAAAATATAATTAGGGCAAAGGCATATAATTCAGCAGATCAATATTTAATTCTTCAAGAACTTGAAAAACTATTGGTTGAAGATGATAAAATAAAATTAATTGTTATAGATAGTGCAACAGGATTGTTTAGACAGGACTTTAGTGGTCGAGGTATGTTATCTGAAAGACAAAAATATTTAGATGAATTTTTAACTATGGCTTCAAACATGGCAAATTTTCACAATATAGCAATTATTTGGACAAACCAAGTTATGATAAATCCCGGTGTTTTTTATGGCGATCCTGTAACAGCGATTGGTGGTACAGTTTTGGCACATAAATCTACTTACAGGGTGTATTTTAAGAAATCAGGGGTATATCGAATGGGTAAAATGGTTGATAGTCCAAAACACGGTCAAATAGAAGTTATGTTCGGTCTTAGTGAAGACGGTGTGGTTGATCAAGAAGTGGCAGAAGAACTAGAAAAGAAACGTAAAGCAGATAAAGCAAAGGCAAAAAAATCAAAAGAAACAGTTATATAAGGAAACCGAAGCTCTTATATACATGAAATGTATTTTATGCAAGGGTAAAATAGTTTTGACACCTTATAAATACGAAGATAAACCACTTTATCATTGTGAACAATGTGAGGAAGAATACGTCTAAATACTTATATACATTGACAAGACTAGGTAGTATATGGGATTCTTTAGCAAGATTAGGGAAGGTTTGGACTTTCGTAATTATAAAATAGTTGATTCACAAGACTATAATAGAATAACACAAGATCATTATTCTATGAGAAAGACCATAAATGATGAATATTTACACGCAAATAGTAGGGCTAGTACCCCATATCCATTCATGGATACGCCTGATGGAAGTAAAATTCCAATGTGGAGGGTTGCCCCAAATAGAATGTATGAATTAGCAGATTATGTAGGCGATTTAAGAGCAGTTATAGAAACTATTCAAAGAGAAATGTTTAGGAATGGAATAGAAGTTTTACCAAGATTTGAGCATAAATGTCTAGTTTGTTTGAAAGAATACGAACAAAAACCATTAAAAGAGTTCTTACCATTAACAAAATCTAGAACAGGTCAAGCCAAAGAAAAATTACAATGTTCTTCATGTGGAAATGAAAATCCTAGAAAATGGACAAAACCTGATCCAAAGAATAGACAGATATTACAATCATTAATTGAAAAAAGGGTTAATAATAACCAACAATCATTGAAACTTGTTGCAAGACAAGCTGAAAGAGATTTAGATATTATAGACGGTTGTTATATATTGGTGTCTAGAAAATGGGCTTTAAAGCCATTAGATGAGCCTGATCCATTAACAGGGGCAGTAAAAGAAGCAGTAGATGATATAAAAGTTAGTAAATTAGATGAAATTATCAGAATACATCCAATTCAATGTAGTTTAATTGCAAGTGATGAGGCAACTTTGGGTATTGGTGGTGATGGTAAACCACGATATATATGTCCACAATATGAACATAGAGATCATATTTTAGAAAAACCTGTATGTGATAAGTGTGGTTGTAAAGCTTTTAACGCATTTTTAGAAACTAATAGCGTTCCTTATGGTGTCCCATTAAGTAGCCCAAAAAAGATGTATTATACTCAAAAAGAAATTATATGGATTCCCGGTAAATATTATCCTGATGTGTTATATGGAAATTCCCCAATTCAATCAGTATGGAAAAAGGTTATGTCCCTTATGCACCAAGATGAATATATGTGGAAATACTTTGATAAGGATAGACCACCAAAATCATTATTAGTTATGGGAAGTAGAAATGCAGAATCAGTAGCCTCATTTATGGAAAAACAAAGGCAAGGTGCAAGGCAAGATCCATATATGCCACGACCAATACTACTAAATACTGATAATGTAGGTCAAGCACTTCAATATGTTGATCTTACACCAAACTTTAAAGAACTTGAATTAAGTGATCTTAGAAAGGAACTAAGACAAATTATATCTACTGTTTATGGTGTTCAACCATTATTTTATGGTGAACAGGCAAAAGCTGGACTTGGAAACGAAGCACTTCAAGTAACTCTTACAAACAGAACAATTAAATGGTTTCAAAGATTTTTCAATGAAAATTTCTTTGATGAAATTACTGATATAATGGAAATTTATGATTGGAAAATTGAATTAGTAACAAGCGAAGAAATTGATGAACTTAGAGAAGAACAAGTTAGAGGACAAAAGATAGATAACACAGTAAAATTATATGGTATGGGCTTTGATGTGGCATTTGATGGTGAAAATAATATACAAATATCACAATACCCAAATCCTGAAAAACAAGAACAAATGATGGGCGGTGGTGCAGGTCAAAATATTGGAGCAGGTAATAATGATAAAACAACATCAAGTTCACCTAAAAAAGAAGGCGAAGCACAACAATTTGATGGACAACCAAAAATTGCAAGACCAAGTGACAAAGTAGGTACAGGTGCGGGTGATCCAAGAGGATCAGGAACAGGAACTACATTAAGCAATAAAGGTATGAGCAAAAAAGATTGGGAAAAGTTTTTAAAAAGCATAGATGAGGATTAAATTGAAATATACTTGCGATATTTGTGGTTGGACAAAGGAAAATGAAGGAAGCCATCATGTAACATCTAGTGATTTTAATGAAATTTTTGAACATGAGAAAACACATAATAAAGGCAGTTATTGGGAGCAAATAGCGAAGAAAAATGATTAGTGATACAGAAATAGTTGAAGAAATAAAAAGATATATGGAAAATAACCCATTTGCAACAGCTTTTGATATTGTTGAATTTTTTACTCAAAAAGGAATGTCTAAGGATATGGTTCTATACATACTTAAAGAAATAGTAAATGAGGGGGTTAGAGAAAGTGGGCGATAGGTTTGGTTGGATTAAAGACGGTTTAGATCAAAAAGACAGGATTCAAAAACGTGATTTAAAGGAAAGAGCTGGAAAAGAAAATGATGCAACTAGAAAAATAAGAAAAGCAGTTCAAGCAGATGAACAAACTAGAATCAATAACTATAGTGAAGGATTTTGTTATGGTTGTAGTAAAACTGACAAAGTAATTAGTACCTTAATATATATGTGTGGGGATTGTATGGATAAAAGAGGAACGGAAGGTTTAATGTGTTTAGTTACTAAAAAAACAAGTTATGAATTATGTGATATACACGCTGGTTGGGTTCTTAATGATTCTTGGCAAATCAACTGTTCATTATGTGATTCTTGTATGCGAAGATTAAAATTAGTACATAAAGAATATAGAAAGAAAGGTGGAAGGTCAAATGCACCTGATCAAATTATTAAAAGAAAATTTTATGCAAGAAATCCCGGTGAAGCATTAGGAAATGGAATAACTAGAGATCAAACTCCTGATCAAAGATTTGCGAGAGGTTAGATATTTTTTTCCGCTTGGTCTATTTTATATTCTAATTCTGCTATTTTATTTAATTGTTCTGCCCTTGATGGTTCATCAAATCCATCTTCCCAATGAAATTTTATTCTTTCAGTATTATAATCAATAATTAAATGAATAGTATTTGTACCAGCGTCATAATACCATTCCCCCATTAATGACATTTTTTTATGTGGAAGTTTAGCACCATAATATATACATTTTTTAGCAAAAACAGGTTTTGACCAAAATCTTGTTTTAACCTCTACACGTTTTTCTTGCATATTATATATAAAATTTTGTCTTGTTACGTGAACAGGCTCTTTCTTAAATCGTGTTGCATTAGTAGTGCCAACTCCCGGATGTATATGCACATACCTCTTATTTACATTAAGATTATCATTTACCATATTCATACCTGTATAAAACCAAAATGAATGATTTTCAGGTATATCTATGGCTTCAATTTCAAGTCTATTATTTATGTTCCCTGAAAAAGGGTGTAATTTATTATATGTGTAAATATTGTCATATACGAAGAAATCCATATATAAATAAACATTAAACCTTTATATAACCGTTTCTTTTTGATTATTTATGGGTTTCGAGAAACAAAATCTAGCACTTCTAGTGGTAGGACTGTCCCTCATATCAGCAATAGTATTCGTTGGTTGGGGAGCAGCTAAAGGTCTATTATTAGATGGCGATGTTCAAATGACAGCTGAACAATACGGCACAATATTCACATTTGTGTTTGGTATTATGATTGGATCGGCTTTGACATATTTGGGTATCCGTGCAGGTCAAAACACATCACAGGAATCACAATCGTAATATAAGTTATACTTATATACTATCGCCTCTTTTTTTATATATGAGTGATTACATAGAATTTCCACACTTTATCACAAAAGGAATAGAAGTAAACGGTAAAAACTTCGAGACTGGTGATGAACGTAGAGTTTTCAAAGGTCATATAACTGCTGAAATAATTGATAAACAACATGAATTTGTCTTTGTAAAAGAAGTTATGAAAATTATGGAAACATTTATGTCCGTAAATCCCGTAATATCAGATTACCATAGCAATAGAATGGTAGGTAAAGTCCTTGCATACGAACAATCGGAATATCAGGGTGTCCCAACTGTTTTAATTACAGGTGAGTTATATAAGAAAGATGGCGTAACACTATATGACAAAGTTTGGGATAAGGTTGTAAAAGGTGAATATGCAGGTTTAAGCATGGGTGGAGCAAGTAAAGAACGTGAGCCAATCCAAAAAGACGGTAAAATGGCATTAGAATTAAGAAAATTAGAATTATATGAAATTGCATTGTGTGATACACCAGCTAATCCATTTGCAATTATTGAATCAGTTAATACATTTGCAAAGGCACAAGGCTTAGAAGAAATGGTAAAAGACTTTAATGGTAGAGAACAGATAAGATGTAATAGTTTAAGTTGTAAATTTGAAAAAGGAACAGATTTGAATCAGGATAAAGACCTAGATCATAACTATAGATGTGATGATGATTCAAATATATGTGTTGTTTGCGGTGTAAAAAAGACTGAACACGGCATAGAACAGTTTGATAAGCCTACTGAAAAATTAGATTCTAAAACATTAGTTAATCGTTCTGCGGAAACTAGAGCAGATAATGTAGGGGAATCTACAGGAAGTCCAAAACAAGTTAATGATTTAATGAGTCAAATACCAAAACAAACAGCAAGACCACAAGTTAAACCAATACCATTAAAACAACCTGATAAGCCAAAAGGACTACAAAAAGACCATATACCAGCAACTCCTGAAAGCATAGAGGGTAAAGCAAGAAAGAAGAACAAAGACCTAGAAAAACAACAAGTTCCTCATGGTAAGCCTGAAAAATTAGATAAAGAAAAGTGGGATGTTCATAAAATGATTAATCATTTTGGCATAAATATAGTAAAAAAGGCATTAGAAGAAGCAGAAACTTTAGAATATCTAAAAAAACTAAGTAGAAAATATAGTATCTAAATTTTAAAAATTAACTTTATATATCACTAAAATTTCTTTATAAATAACAACATGACTACAGAAAAAGACGTACAAACAGAAGAAATTTCTGAAACAGTTCAAAAATCAGATGACACTTCAGTTACATCTATTCTTGCACAATTAGTTAAAGCACAAGAAGATAGAATTGATTCTTTCGAGAAAAGATTCGATGGTCTTGAAACTTTAATTAAAGAACACAATGCAAACCCAGTCGATCACGGCACAGAAGTTGAAAATCAACCAAAGGTCGAAGATAAAGACGATGTTGGCGACAAAGTTACCGTAGGTAATGAGTTAGCACCATCACCTAAAGATCAGGCTTCAATAATCGCACCAGCCCTCCAAACTCCTTCAGCAGATGCAGAAGGTCTAAAAATGGAAAATAAGGCAGATGACGAGAAGAAAGAAGATGATAAAAAGGAGGAAGTTGCAAAGACAGAAGACGAGGATAAAGATGATAAGAAAGAAGATGTTAAGAAATCTGACGAGAAAACTTCAGAATATGAAATTGTAAAGACGGTTAGACCAGTTCTCAAAGCTCAAGATGAAGATTCAACAATCCCAACAGGCTATCAAATATTGAAAGCAATCGCTGGTGGTTGGAATGGACAAACATCTAGTGCAGAAGAAGCTCTTGTTATAGCACACAACAAACTAGAAAGTGGCGAGTTCGGAAACGGATTACCACAGGGGGCATACTAAATTGTCAACCTATCTAGGACTACGTTCAATCGATGAACTAGTTAATTATACCTATAACAGAACTCCTGACGAGATTTTGAAAGCAGGTTTCAGTACCACAGATCCGGGCGCTGGGGGCAACTATAACCCACTATTCGGAGCTATGGCATGGGCTAACTTCAATATGGAAGCAAACATCTTCGCAGCTTTGCCAAAATATGTATGGGACTTTTCAGGTTTCCGTATCTTTAGTGCAAAAGCAAGTAACTTACCAACTGTGAACGACAAAGTTCATGGATATGGTGGTACAGTAGAAGGTGGACAGATTTCCGCAGCTGTAAAACCTACAGTTAAAGAAGTAACAGTCAAACCAAAAACCTTACAATACGTATTTGAAGCATCAGAACTTTTGGAACAACTTGTAGATAACTCCAGAGATGATAACTACGGATCTCTTGCACAGCAAAGAGTTTACGCTAGTGATCAATTTAAGGAAAGAGTCAATTTAATGCTTACCGACATTCCTGTCGATGTAGTACAAACTGACAAAAACCAAAAATTGAACTTAGAATCTCTAGATAGAATTGTCGCTTCAGGTGCAGAATATACCTTTGAGGCACACAGTAACGTAGCCGATTTATATGATCCTTGGCGATCAGCAAACGGAAACGGTATTGACAGAACTACAACCACATACGATTCAACTGTAAAATCACCTTCAGGAACATTAGGTACAAAAGATGTACTAACTGATGCAGTAATCAGGGATGTCCTTGCAGATGTGAGAATTGCAGCTGGTAAAGAGCCAACAGTTATGATTGGTGGACAGGACACATACTCCGAAGTTCAATCAATCTATATGAACGCTTATCGTATCCAAAACACAGCTGATTTAAGAACAGAATTTAGTGTTGGCGTAAACGGTGTTGATACTTTCACTGGTACAGGTGCTGGATTACATATATCCACGATATATGGACTTCCATTCATTCCTTCAAAGGATACACCACAATCAGCAGAAGGTGAAGTAGATGACTTGTTCATCTTAAACACAAGTGCAGATAAAAATGCTCCAAACAAACCATTGGTCGGTATTCAGGTACTAAAACCAATCGTTTACTACGAAGCAGGAAAAAGACAACAGGGCTATCCATTCATTAACGAAGCTTTCAACGATCGAGCTTTGTATAATATGTTAGCAGAAACAACCTGTAGAAACTTTAAAGCACAAGCCAAAGTTAGAGATATAGCTTCAGGAATTTAATAAAATACCCCCCTTTCTTTTTTTTTAAATTTTTAAAAAATTATTCCTATGTAAAAGAATTATATATCTATATATAATAATCTTTATATACTAATTTCTTGATTTCGTCTTATGGCAGTAACCATAACAACAAATGCAAAATATTCGCATTTCAATGCAGATAGATCCCACGTTGTAAAACCGGGTGGGGTAGGTGTTGAAAAGGAAATGGTATGTGACATAGTTGTCGCTTCAGAAGACCTTTCTAACACAACCACAGGCAACTTTGTTTGTGATTTTACACAAGTAGGCTTAAAACAGGTCTATTTCTGTCAAATTGTCGATCAAAGTGAGTTGGCAAACCTCTACTTCTTTAAAGAAGCAAGTGGTTCGGCAGCTGCAACCGCTTCTATTGATGTGAGAAAACTAGCAGATGGAGCTACTCAAAACGCAGCTTCCCACGCAGTAAACCTAACCGTAGTTGTAAGAGGCATTTAGTAAATCTTTTTATACTACTTCCTTTTTTTATATATTATAATGGCTTCTAGATATGCTCGAAAATTGGTTGGTTCTCAAGGTGAAGCAGTAGGTCGAAAAGGTAAACTACAACACGTATATATTGCTGTTACAGGCGATAGAATTTGGGAATTAAGAGATGTAAATGTAAGTGGAGCTGTATTATACAAAGTATCCGCTGGTGTAGCAATTCCTCATACCGATTTAGGAATATCATTTAAAACCGCCCTATTTGCTAAAGTTGTTAGTGGATCTTCAGGCGAAATTAATGTTGTTTACGAATAATTTAAATACTGTGAAAGTAAGGCTTATATATGGTTAGATCACCTGTTTATTGCACAGTAACGGATGTTGCAGATTGGCTTAGAATATCTGTAAATGCAAATACTGATCCTAATACAACTATGGTTGAAAATTATATAATGGATAATGAGGATAGAATTGACAGATTAACACAGCATACTTGGATGACAGATAAACAAGTTACGGAAGAATTTAGTGTAAATAAATTATATGATTGGGGTAGAGGTATGCCATTATTTCCAAGAAAAAGAAATATTAAAACATTTGATAAAGATCAAGGTGATAAATTTGAACTTTGGGATGGGGAAAAATGGGTTGATAATACACCAACAGGCGATGATGATAGTATAATATATTTTCAAGAAATAAAAGGTGTAATTTATTTAAGGGGATATTTGTTTACAATTCTTAGAACAGGTAGATTTAGAGTAACATATAGATATGGCGGTGAACAAGAATCAAGGGATGCTGAAACAGAAACTACTCCAAGAGATATTCAAAAATGTTGCAAACTCATGACTTGTCTAGATATATTGGGAACTGATTTTCACATGAGTCAAATTGCTTATGGTGGTGAAGGTAATATTGATAAAGATAAAGTTATGAATAGATGGCAACGAGAAATTGACGAAATAATATGGAGTAGAAGTGAAATAACTTCTATATGGTAAAATGGTTCAACAACAACAACAAGGGTTTGTAAACCCATATATGTTATCAGAAAATGAATCAGAAATGGGAAAATTTAAAGATAATATAAGAGATAAAGTTATTCATAATTTAAAGAAAGTAATAGCTGCTGGCGATATAAATTTCACAGGCGATATGACTAAATCAATTCACAAGGAAACTCAATCAAATATACAATTTGTTATTATTGATTCACCTTATGCAGGTTTAGTAGATAAAGGTATGTCGCCGGGTACTTGGGTTAATTTTGATAAATTACACGCTTGGGTAGAAGGAAAATTAAAAATACTTGATAATGTAACAAACCCATCAGGAAAATCTTATTACACAGGTGAAGCAACAGATGTAACTTGGAGGATTTTATATAAAATACAAAGAGATGGTATAAAACCTACATTTTTTGTTAAAAAAGCATTAAAGAAAGTTATTGGACAATTTGGACAGGCTAATTTACGAAGATCAAGTGGTGGAAACAAACAAGGTAAATGGGCTAAAAAATTAAAACGAGGTCTTAAAAAAGCAGGTAAGATTCTTAAAAAAGTAAGTAAAAAAGGTATGAAAGGTGTTAAACTTGCTAATAAAGGTATAAATACAGCAAGTAGATACCAAAAGAAATTGGGGAGGTATAAGTAGAAATGGCACAAACTGAAGGTATGGCAGGGCTACCATTTGCAAATGATATAATAGATCACTTAAAGAGTAATTGGACTTCTAACGGTGGGACTCAACCTAGAATGACTACAAAATGGAAAAAGAAGGCAGTTGGAGTAGGTTCTAGAAATTATGAAGAAATTATTGTAAGTATAGATTCAGAAGATCCAAGATTATTCAGTATGATTTCAGGAATAGGTTCAGATGGTAAATTTGATTATGATTGGATGCACGATATATCACTCACTTTGGATATATATTCTAGTACAAGTGAGGAAAGAGTATTACAAATAGTAGATGAAATTCTTAGAATATTGAAAAATAACGTTGTTTCTACTATCAATAATAGGGAATATATACAAATTGTACCCACAAATATAGTATCATTAAATGAAGAATTTAGAAATATCTTTAGATATAGCATAGACGTAGATGCTATGAGAATTAATCCTTAATAATACTTAAATAGGATACACCACAATTTTATATATGTCAGCACCCGGAACTTTCGCTAAATCTGCCTCTAGTGTTTATCTAGAATATGGCTATGAAACTAATTTTGGTGGCGGTGTAACTAATCCACCTATGTTATTTGGCAAAGAAGTTAAGGCTTCATCTTTAGAATTTAAGAATAACCAAATGCCATTAGGACAATTATATACGCCTGAAATTGAATCTTTTGCTTATGGTAGAAATGAAGGTAAACTTTCAGTAGAATATGTATTATCAAACCCGTGGTTTTTACAATCTATTTTTGGTGTCGCTACTTCAGCTGATGCTGATGGCGGTGGATCAGGAACAGTATATACACATACTTGGTCTTCTAATCCATCTACAGATTCAGAAATTAGAGATTTAAGTTCTATGGCTTTAAGAATTGGATTTAATGTAGGATCAGGATCATCTGATGATTTTGTAAGAAAACCAATCGGTGCTGTTTGTAATGCCATGACAATGAGAATGGCAATAAATGAAACAATTAAAGTTACACAAGAAATTCTTTGGGGAAATGAATCAGTAAGTGAAACATTTGCAACTCCAACAGGTGCAATATTAGCGGGTGAAGCCCCATATACATTTGTTCATGCAGTTATCACAAGTCCATTAACAGGATCAACACTTGCTACCGTACAAACATTCGACTTAAACTTAAACACAAATGCAGAACTATTATATGAGTTAGGCGGTGCAACAAGTAAAGATGCTTGGAGGAAAATTTTGGAAATGACAGGAAAGGTAGGTATAACAGTAAAAGATTCAGATTTTCTAAATGAAGTTTATTCTAGATCAGAAACATCAAATAACTTAGTAGTAACAATTTCAAATGGGGCTTCAGGAAATGCCTTACGAAACATTGTTATGACTTTTTCAGGGGTTAGTTTTTCTGTTCATAATACCACAGGAATAGCACCCGGCGAATTAGTATTACAAAATGTGGACTTTCAAGCTAGAAGTGCTAGTATTGTAGCAAAGAATCAGGCTACAGCAGTTCCATAAACATTTATATAGTATATCATTTTTATAATATCTATGTCAGCAGATCTAAATGTTCATACTTTTACAACAAAAATAAATGGAACAGATTGTGATATAAAAATCAAGACAGATTTAACTTGGGGCGAAACTCAAGAACTTTTAACCAAATCTGTAAGAATTTTAGAAAATGGTCAAAAAGATTTCTTATTTAATAATTTTTGTGATACACTATTAACAAAGACTATTGTTGATGGACTCCCTTTTCCCCCTACTAACTTGGTGAAAATGCGAGAATTACCGATGAGTGAAGTTAGTGTGATTTTGGGGGAAATCCTTAAAATTATCCCTTTAGAGAGTTATTTCAGCAATCTGGGAATGAACAGTCTAGAGATACCCAAAGCATAGAAAATCAAGTTTATGGTTATTGTGCATTAGCGTTTGGTTGGGACAAATTTCAGGTAGATAAACTACCTGCCAAGTATGTACTAGATACAATGTTTATAAGTATGAAGATGATACAAGATTTATTCAATGGAGTTAAAATATGAGCAGTAACGCATACACCCTAAAAATAGCAATCGATGATAGTAAAATCAAAGACCTAGAGAAACGACTAATGGCTATAGTGGGCGGTCAGGCATTAGGTGGTGCAAACCCATTAATTCCACAAGGCGGTGGTCAAGGCGATAAATCAGGCATGATGAAAAATATAGCAAAATTATCCCTGATAGCAACAGGAGTTACAGGAATAGTTATGATGGTACAAAAATTAGTATCAATGACAATTACCGCTTCACCTATGTTGCAACAAATGTTAAAATTATTTAATTTCGGTATTATGCTTATATTAAGACCAATAGGCGACTTCTTTGGATTTTTCCTAAGACCACTAATTATATATTTCATACGATCTGTTGCCCTACCATTTTATAGACAATGGCGACCAATAATGCAACAGTTAGGTAATTTCTTAGGTACTCAACTTACAGATAATTTCGCTGAAGCAGGGAAATCTAGTGGTAAAGCAATTTGGGACGAAGGATTTGGTGCAGAAGATGCATGGAAAAATTTAAAATCTAATTTAATGGCTTGGGGAGCTTTATTTAATGTTATAGATGGAAATGAAGATTCTTTTGAAAATATGAAATTATTTTTACATGATGTAGAAACTAACTTTGGAAAAATTAATGATTTCTTTACTAGTTTTGGTACAGGATTTGACGGATTATTAACAACTGCAACTACTAATTTTACTGCATGGGGAACAACATTTAGCACTTGGCTTACAGCATTTAATCCGGGACAATATCTTGTATCACAGGTTGTATCTTGGATAGCAAAACTTAACTTACCAAATTGGGACGATATTACTAAAAAATTTACAGAATTTCAAACAGCATTAGGCGGTATATTTGATTCCATTAAAGATGCAATAGTAGCTTTAATTGAAAAACTAACACTTGGACTTATAGACCTTAACAGTAATAATGGTGGAAATACTAACACACAAAATAATTACATTGACATTAATGGAAATGGAAAGGATGATCTTGAAGATATGGGTAATTGGTTAAGTGATTGGTTAAAGGGGGATAAATAATTGGCTAAAATACAATTAGTAAAACTTGATACTAGTGTTCAAACATTATTCAAATATGAATTAGGAAACTTCAAAAGAATCAGCTATGATATTAATTCACCTGTTTCACCAGCACCTTTACCTGAAGAAGATTCAGAAGAAGCAATACTTATAAAAATTGAAGGTAATAGTTCAGCAATAAATATAGGATGGAAATTAATAGATGAATCAACAACAAGGCTAGTAGAAAATAATTCAGATAGTGGTGATGGTGAATTACATTTTACAGGAACAGCAAATGTAAAAACAGTACAAGAACAAATTGATTTTATCAGAAATTACTTCAGGGCAAAAAGTGTTGACGATGCTTACCGATTAGAAATTATATATGATGAAAATGATGATAGTAAAAATCTAATATTTAATGGAACATTTTCACAATTTCACTTTGATACTGCTGATGGTGAAAACCTTACATTTAATGCAAGTTGTAAATTCCTTGAAGGAACTGTCGCTACCGTATTTGAACAAGATGGATCATCACAACCAAATAATTTGGCAGGAACAGGCGGATCAGGTTCTATGTCTTTAAGTTGGGATGCACCTTTACAAGCTGGGGATTCTTCGATAAATGATTATTGGATATATTATAAAGATATTTCTTCAACAGGTAATTATTCAATAGTTAAAATGGGTAATGTAAATACAACTAAAGTAATTTCCAGCCTGTCAGCAGGTACATATAGAGTGTATGTAACATCTGTAACTGGTTCTCTAGGTGAAGGAAAAGAATCCTACGGTATATATGTAACGGTGACTTAACTTGCCTATCGTTAAAGCCGTTGTAACTGATTTGGAAAGTAGTCCAACAACAAAACATTTGTATCCTTATCAAACAAAATTAAAATTAGAAGGCGATAAAAAGCCAGATACCTTAGAAGCAATTTTTGGTATGCAAGATGATATAGATCAAAATTATGAAATAAAATTTTTACAAGACATAGTTGATACATCTTATTTAAGAGGTGCATATCAAATGCAATTATCCGCTTTAGATGAATCAGGCTATAATCATGATCCAACTGATCCAGCAGAATCTAGATTCGTAAAGGTATCATCAGGAAGATTTAAAGGCAATTATGCACTTGATTTCGCTTCAAACGGACAGGGGGTTTCTGTAGCAAGTGCAAATACAACTAACATAGATATATCAAAACAGTTTGATATATGGATTTGGTTTACACCCAATACAACCCAATTACATGATGGTAGTGATGAGCCTATACTTTGGTCTTTTTACAGTTCAGGGAATACAGGATTGGAAATAGGAATAACTGGAAACAACGGAACAAACAGTTCATGGAAAGTATTTCTTAGATATGGTGGTGGTTCAGCAGTAACACAAACAGGGGCAAATACAGGTAAAATTATGACAGGATACCCTGTTCTTATAAGAGTAAAGCGTGATGACAAAAATGTATTAAAGGCATTTGTAAATGGGCAGGAGGAAATTTCAACAACAGTTACTACAGATTTTCAACCTTCAAGTACAGCTATGACATTTGGCGATGCTTCACATACAAGCAGTTCTGATTTTAAGGGACAGATTCATGCTATAAGAGTATATGGAGGTGCTTGTTTAAACAATGCAGATTCAAAAAAACTTAGATTATCAAAACCTGTTGTTCAAATTATGAAGTTTAATGGCAGGGTTAGAAAAGTAGTTAATGAAGTAAAAAGAAAAAAAGTAAAGTGCCAAAGCATATCATGGCGGTTTACGGCTGGAAGATTAGGTGTTGATGTTGATGGTGGATATACTTGGACAGTAGATGATAATTATTGGAAATTAGGTGAATATTCTAGTCAAGGTGGATCAGGTGGAAGTTGGGCTGGTGATGGTAGTGAATATAAGACAATACTTCAATCAGCAGTAGATGAAATAGATTCAGATTTTAAAGTAAGAGTAAAGGATACATTTGTAGAATCTCAATCAGGAACTCCTGTAGGATACATATATCAGGTAGGATCGTTTATGCAATTTGCTCAAATTTTATTATTATTATCAAAATGTATAATGTATATAACGCCTAGAAACAATATAATAATAGAATCTGAAGATGGACATGATACTGATTATATATTTGATCAGAATGGTAGTGTTATAAAATATAATATATTGGATACAGAAGATAATGATACTAAACTTGTTAATGAAGTTATATTTTCAGGAAGATCGGGAACTAGCCCACAAAGATATAATAATACACCTTCAAAAGGGGTAAGAAGAACACTTAGAGGTCATCTTGAACAAATAAGTTCTAATAATGATCTTGATCTTGTTGCAACGGCTTACGCTATAAAATTTAGAGGTGATCTAGTAAAAGATATATCACCCAAAAAATATATAATTTCATCAAAAGCACCATTTCATCATGTTAGATATAATCATGTACTCAAAGAATTAAAACGAAAACAGGGGCAAACAAACTTAGTTTTATCAGGCGGTACTGCTATAATAGTTAGACAACTTGAATTTAATTATCCTAGCGGAGTAACCTTAATAAAGGCAGGGGAAAATGACATTGATTATTTTGATGATAATGTTAAAAATTCTAGAGTACAAGAAGGTTTGACAGATTCAGAACTTGCTTAATCATCATCAGGAATAGAAAAATCTGATATATAGGAATCAGGAAAGTCTTTTTTTGCAACTGCTAACTTATTAGCCCAATCTATTATATCAGGCGGTAGCGTTAAATCTCTCAAATGTTTTTCAATTTTACGCAACAAGTCATTTGTTATATCTAGTCTATCTTCTATTTCCTTAAACATACCTTTATATTGGAGGTAATACTATGTATATTAATGTTTACACATAAGAAAGCCGACATTGTTCGTCCATTTGTAGAAACTGAACATACAGAAGAAGGACATTTTTATAAAACAGAATCAGGTAAAATTTACCCAAGTATTACAACGGTTTTAAAATTATTAGATAATCGTGAGTGGTATCCTTTTTGGGTAGCTAAGGTTGCTAGGGACGAAGGAATAACAGAAGCAGAAGCAGAAATAAGGTGTGAAGAAATTGGTCAATCAAGCATGAAAGTAGGAAACCAAATACATCACATGGCAGAAACATTTCTAAAAAATAAAGTTATAGGTAAATGGATCGCTGATGATTATGAGATCGATCTAGGAATATTATTTGATCCACTTTCTAAACATTTGACTGAACACGTAAATAATATACAAGGCACGGAAGTAAAAATATATAGTGATGAATTAGAACTTGCGGGAACTGCTGACTGTGTAGCAGAATATGATGGTGAGCCATCAATAATTGATTTTAAGAATAGTAGAAAACCAAAATCAAAATCACAATGTAAAACTAAAAACTATTTTGTTCAACTTTGTGCTTATGGTAAAATGTGGGAATTTTGCACTGGTCAAAAAATTAAACAAGGGGTAATAATAGTTATATCATGGGATGGTAAATTAAAGGCACATAAGGTAAATTTAGAAGATTATGAATCAGATTTATATTCAAAATTAGTATTAGCGGAACAGCAAAAAGCCTTAAATACTAAGTAATAAGAATATATATCTATGGTAAAATTAATAGAAAAGAAGGATTTAAAGACAGGGGATAAAGAAATAGTTATTGATAAAAGAACACTACCAAAAAAAGTTCCAGCAAATGTTAAAAATTTAAATTATGCTAGAAATTTACCACCTGAATGTGATGGTTGTCCATATAGACCACAAGAATTAGGAGGAAATGGTATATGTCCAAAATTTGAAGCTGGTGCTTTATGTGTGATTAGAAAGGATATTGCTAAATTAGTAGATCAAACAGGGGGCAGAACACTTGATTTAATGGAAGTAGAATTTCATAATAATTTTGAAAAACTCATATTTTTTGAAAGTTTAGAGGATCAACATGGGGAATTAAATCCTGAAGTAACAAAACGTATAAATTCACTTACCAATTTGGGTAAGGTTATTAGCGAAATTAAGACAAAAAGAGAAACAGTAGAAATAACCCAAAAAGAAACATTAACTGAAGACCAAAAACATGATATAGCCAAAACAGTTAAACTTAGTAGGGAATTGTTAGATGAGTCTTAGAAAATTACCACCTGTTGAATATATAAAAGATCCTGTTGAATATGCAAAAATATTAGTAAATTCATTTAAAAAATGTTCAGTTTTTGTAGATCAGTTTTTAGGGTTTAACGTATTTGATTATAACAAAGTTTTTTTAGATTGTTATGATCGCTTTATAGTATATAGAACAGGTAGGCAGGTTGGTAAATCCACAAACGCAGCTTTGAAAGCTATACATTTCGCTTATTTTGCTCCATTATTTGCAAGTAATATTGATACAGGGGTGGCTAATGTAGTTATTGCTTCACTATCTAAAGATCAGGCTCATTTAATTTTATCAAAGATTAGTGAGTTTATACACATGAGTCCTACACTAAGTAAGAAAGTTTCAAGGGAAATTAAAACAGAAATCACTTTAGAATGGTATGATGGTTCAGGTAGAACTAACTTTATTGTAAGACCAATAGGTGATACAGGTGATTCACTTAGGGGTTTTACCGTTCATTATGCTATATTGGACGAGGCAGCTTATATACCTCAAGTTGTATTTGATGCATTTTTACCATCTACAGTAACTACAAAACCTCATATATTATTAACAAGTACACCAAAAGGCAAGTCAGGTCAATTCTTTACATCATGTATGGAATCACATATTATATATGAACATGGTAAGCCAAAACCGATAGAAGGACATAGTGATAAAGAAAAGTTCCCGTGGACTCAATTTCACGTTACTACGTTTGATAACCCCCTAGCTGCCAGCGATCCACAAGTATTAAAACTAATCAAAGGCACTACTAAAGCTGCGGAACGCCAAGAAATATATGGGGAATTTCTTGATGGTGGAAATAGTTTAATACCATATAATTTACTTCAAGAATCACTCACGCCTATTATACGACCACAATTTGAATATTATGATGCAGGAGTGGATACAAGTGGAAAAGGTGCTGATGAAACAGTAATTACCATTGTCGGTGTAAGGCAAGGTGTAGTTTACCCTGTAGAAACCTATTCAGAACTAACTACGGAACAACCCAAACTTGCTAAAAAAATTGCAGAATATAACCGTATATATGGGCTAAGAAGAATATATATTGATGAAACAGGTATGGGGGACACTTTAATGGATTTATGTAAAGAATTAGATTTAGATATGAATTTATATGGTATAAATTTCAAATCAGATAAGACTAATTTATATGTAAATCTAGAAAGACTATTTGAAGAAATAAACCCAAAAGGAATGGGTAGATTAATCAATCTTTCACTTTTACCTGATTATGATAAGGATAAACTTGCTGAACAACTATCATATATGTATTGGGATCATGGAAAATTTAAGGATCAGCAACCAAAAGTGCGTAGTGAACACGCTGATGACTATAGCGATAGCCTTGCATTAGCAGTTTTTGGTCAGCAAAAGGTTGAATTTATGCAAGAAGTTCCTGATCTTTGGTCGCCTCAAAGTGTGGGGGAATATCAAGGTTGGTAATACAAAATACTTAAATACCAAGTATATATAATTTCAATATGCCATCTAACCCACAAAAGGATGATCCTAATAAAGAATCTGAACAATGGATTACTGTAGGCGGTAAAAAAATGAAAATTGATCCAGATGAAGATAAAGAGAGTTTAACAAGAAGCCCTATGCCAAGTGTAAGGGGTGAAAAGGAATCTAATACAAAAGAGGCACAAAAGGTATATAAACATAGATATAATTTAATAAAAGGCATATTTCGCATTAGAGATCCAGTAGTTTTTGCTGAATATAAAAAATCAGGGGTTATTTCAGGATTAAATGGTGATAGAGTTTTAATACATTCTGAAGGTAGAATATACCCCGTTTCAAAGAATGACGTATTTAAAAAATCAGAACTTTTGGAGGGAAGACATTGGGATACAATGACAAATGTGGATAGAGTTCAAATATTAAAATCATGTAACTTACCAACCTCATATAATAAACAAAATTGGGGAAATCTTTCATTTGATATTAGATCAGCATTATTAAAAAATATAAGCCCAGCAGGTACAACTACAAGTACAACGGGTATTCACAATCCTATTTATAACCCAATTAAAGAAGAAAAGACAGTTTCAGATACATTAAAAGAAGAATTAAATAGACAACACAAACAAACAAATCATGAAGAATATGAAAATGGAAAAAACGTAAAATCAAAGGAAGATCAGAAGAAGCATTTTAATTAGGGATCTTCGTGAAACGCAAAGAAAAGATTCTAAGGTGCAAATGCCCCTGTAATAGAGAATTACCATCAAGATATAAAGGTAGGCAAAAAATATTTTTTGATTCACCTGTATGTAGAAAAATTTGGCATGGTCTTACAGAAGAAGAACAACAGGCTAGATTAAAAGAAATGGAAGAAGCAGAATACTAGATAGATTTGTCTTTCGTAGCATACGTGCTTTTTGGTTCACAATTAACTGGATGATTTTTTTCGTATTCTTGTAAGATTCTTTCAAGCACTACTGCATCGCTTTCATAACCTTTTCGTTTTTCATCAGGTTGAGCATATTTACGCAACCTTAGTTTTTGTGATTTGTGAATACTAATTGGAGTTGATACTCTATTAGGATTTGGTGGTCGTGCCATAATAACACATGATTAATGACATATATAAGTCTTTACAAAAAATAAAAAATCAAAAGACTTATATTGATCTTTATTTTATATAACATCATGTCGGATTTTAACAAGTTTGGACAAAAGTCAGGTGATTCCATAAATCTATCTGAAATCGGTGATAAAGTATTCACCATCATAGGAGTCGAAGACTCACCTTACACAGCTAAGGATGGGGAAGAAACTCCGGGTGTAAAGATTTCTACAGCTGAAGAATGGGAAAAAGAAGATGGTACAAAAGTATCAAAAATCCACACTACACGTAGAGCAGTAGTAAGTAAGTTGGTAGATGCAGATTTAAGGAAGGCACTTGAGGATGGGGAAACTTTCAAAGTAAAGTGTCCTAGTGAGAAAGTCAAAGCCAAGAACGGTGGAATGGCTTATTACGACCTCGTAGCTGCTTAATAGGGCTACAATCCTTCTTTTTTTTTATTTTTACAAAGACTTATATTGAGGATTATATATGATATATCAATGACGGAACAAAATATCGTAGAAGTTATGAAAGACTTGAAAACATCATGGGGTATCTTAAAAAACGACAAAGAAAGCAATACTGCAAGAAAATCAGCTTGTAAAGCAATCATAGAACTATCCAACAAGGCAAAAGAAATAGATCCTAACTTTGACGTAATAGACATGACAAATACTCAATACTCGGACTTTGTACCTAAAACATATCAGGTAAAAAGCAACGTAAATTGGGGAACTTGTGATGATATATCACTCGAAGAATCAAAGGCATTAGCTATAGTATCAAGGTTAGAAGCAATAGCAGTTCAACATATAAAAGAAAAACTACCTAACGAAGCAGAAGACTCTCAAAAATTTGGTATGATAGTATCAGCATTTACAGAAAAACTGTTAAATGCTTATATTTATGTCAACCAAACTTCCTAATTTTTTAACAACCTTTATATTGAGGATTATTTAGAGGTATTATAGAAATGGATTCAAATTTCATAAATATAGAATTAGAAAAAATAGATGACCAAATAGAATTTGAAGTATTCAGCGATGAACACTTTGGCGATCCAAAGCGTGATATTGACTTATGTAATAAAAGATTAAAAGCCGTTTTAGATGATCCACTTAGATATACTGCTTTTGGTGGTGATCAATGGAATAATATTATGCCGTGGGATAAGCGTTATACATTAGAATCTAGTGAACCTGTTCCTTCACTTACGAAGGAAATTCAGGAATGGGAAGAACACCACAAGCCATTATTTAACATAAATCAACGATTAATAGAAAAAGGATTAGCTCCTAAAATTTGGTATGGATTAGCAGGGAATCACGAATATATGGATAAAAATATTGACCACTATAGAATGAAACAAATATTTGATAATCAAGGTATAAAATATTTAGGAAGTAAAGGTTGGGTAGGACTTCAGGTTAGTTTTCATGGAAAACCATTAAGACGATGGAAATTATTTGTAGCACATGGATTTGGAAGCTCACAGGCATTAGAAAAACCACTTGAAGATATGAAGGTAAATAACTATGCAGATGTATTCCTAATGGGACACTTGCACAGAAAATTCATAACTCAACAAATTGTATATGATTATTCATTTGCACAAAATGATTATGTAGAAAAAGAAATAGTTTTGGGAAATACAGGAACGTTTAGTAATAGTATAATTAGAGGAAGGGATAGTTGGTTTGAACACAGAAATAAAGGTGTTCACTCTAAACCGGGAACTATCACAGTATCCTTTGATGCTTATGGAGGTAAATTAGGTTGTCACTTATAGAAGATGATAGTTTAAACGGTTCTATAATTAAATCAGATAGATCAGAAGTTTTTAATGATTCACCTAAATTAAAACTTAGGGATAGAATAATTGAATATGGAATAAACCATAAAAAATTTACTAAAGACGACATATATATCAATATTAGTTCTAGTGGGGTAGCAACAGTAATTGTTAAATCATTAATTCAAAAAGGAATTTTTGTGGAACACACATTTGATTGTGGGAATTGTAGGTGGTATTCTGTCGATCAAACAAAGATTAATATAGACTAATAAATATAGTCAAATATGAATAAAATTTGGTATAATCAAGCATTATATTATTTCCATATATATGAAAAATCTGATGTTTTTAGGGGTGAATTTAATTGGATACGAAAGGAATTAGGTATAATAAAGCCAATTCCAATTAAGCCTCCTGAAGATGATACTAATAATACTTAAATACTAAAAGAAAATAGATTACTCATGGCAATCGCAGCTTCCGATATTAAAATAAGACTTTCAGGTGGAGCAAGTAATACTGATCCAAACGCAGCTTTAGGCGGTGCTATGAGTACAGCTTCAGGTGGAATTATAACCACAAACGTTCTAAATAACGATATGGACGATATTACAAGTGCAGAAGCCTCTACAGGAATAACAATTTATCATGCTTATTATTATAAAAATGAACACGGTTCACTTACATATATTAGTCCTAAATTCTATATAGACACACAAACCAATTCAGGCGATACAAGTGTTGCAGTAGCCCTTGCGGGTGAAGCAAAAAACACCGCAGCTGAAACAGTTTCAGATGAAACAACCGCACCAAGCGGTGAAACATTTTCAACACCAGCCAATTATGCAGGTGGAATAGCATTAGGAAGTCTTAATGCAGGTGATTACAAAGGATTTTGGGTAAAATATATAGTAGGTTCTAGTGCTTCAGCAGTATTAGATTCTTATACTTTAGGTGTTCAAGGCGACTCTAACCCATAGTCATAGAATAAATTTTCAAGTGGTTATATATTATATATATTTTATATATTTTTGGGCTTACCCTTGCAAAATACTTATATACTAATTAATATGTAATTTAGTATAATGCCACAGTTTGACAAAAACACCCCAAAAGATGTTCTAAGAAAACAAGCAGAAGAAGATACTGCTAGAATTTCTAAGACAGTTCAACGTGATTCTTCAGGTAGAGAATACTTTTGGAATGAAGAAAAATGCTTCTTTGAAAGTGAGCCTGATGAAAATGGTAAGTGTTGGGTTAAAGGAATTGACTCAAGCGTACCGGGATATTGGTTTTATTGTCCTGAAGTAACAGGGACAAATACAAAGGGATACGAGATAGTGTGTAATACTCCACATTTTGTATTCTCTTATCAAGATGGTGAGAAACTAACTTGCAGGGAATGTAAAGCGGAATCTACCATTAAACTCGTAATCAAGGAGTGATTGCGGGGTAAAGTTTTATGACAGATCTAACAGCACTAACAGAAATTACAACACCAACAACTGATGATATTTTATATATTGTAGATGCACCGGGATCTTCAAAGAATCCTAGAAAGTGTAGTATAGCAAATTTTCACGCAGTTAATGATGCAAGAACAAAAACTTTAACAAATACTACAATAGATGCAAATGGAACAGGAAATAGTATTACTAACATTGAAAACGCAGATATTAAGGCAAGTGCGGGAATTGATGCAACTAAAATTGCTGATGGAACTGTCACAAGTACAGAATTTCAACGTATTAATACATTATCAAGTAATGCACAAACACAATTAGATACAAAAGCTCCATTAGCAAGTCCAGCATTTACAGGGACAGCAACAGGAGTTAATTTAACACTATCAGGCGATTTAACTGTAAACGGAACTAACACAATTCTTGATACAACCACATTATCAGTAGAAGATAAAAACATTGAAATTGCTAAAGTAGATACTCCAACTAATACAACAGCAGATGGAGCTGGTATTACAATTAAAGGTGCAACCGATAAGACAATTACTTGGGATGATGCAAATGATAACTTTACTTCAAACCAACATTGGAATATAGCAAGTGGAAAATCATATAAAGTAAACAATACCGCTTTAAAAGATGTTACTGAAACATTAACAAATAAATCAATAGATTTAACAGATAACACATTAACAGGAACATCAGCAGAATTAAAAACAGGAATATCTGATGAAACAGGAAGTGGCTCATTGGTATTTGCAGAAAGTCCAACTTTAGTAACACCAGCATTAGGAACTCCATCAGCAGGTGTATTAACAAGTTGTACTGGATTACCAGCAACAACAGGATTAACAGCAACAGGAACTAAAAATTCAACAACATTTTTGAGAGGTGATAACACTTGGGCAGTAGTAGATGCAAGTCCATTAACTACCAAAGGTGACGTTTATGTGTACGGAAGTGGCAACACCAGAATCGGTGTGGGTAGTGACGGTCAAGTCCTTAAAGCAGATTCTAGTACGGCAACTGGACTCGCTTGGGGTTCAGGTGGTGGTGGTGCAACAATAACACACGCATTTTCAAACTCAACAAACGCATCTTATAGAGGTACAGGAACTTCGGGAACAGGAATTGATGAAGGCGATACAATTTCAGATGAAGCAAGTGGAAATGGTGAGAGGGAAGTTTATATTAGAAAAATTGATACTAACAACGAAGGCTTATTTACAGTAATACACAAAAATGGATCAGCTGTAGAAGTGCAGTTGGCTTAGGGGGACTATCAAATTGGTAGAATACCTAGATGGTGGAAGAATCCAAGCAAGTATAAATGCATCTGTATCAGCTAATTATACAGGTTGGAAGGAATTTTCTCGTCATACATTAGATGGTAATGCAGATAAATTACAAGTTTCAAGTTTGCCACAAAGCAGATACTTTATGGTTTTGGCTCATATTATACCTGAAAGTGCAAGCTCACAGGTTTCTCATGTGACACTTGATGATGAAACTGGTTCTTCCTATGCAGAAAGAACAACATCTTATAATGGTGCTGAAGTATCAGGTAATACAAACAGATTTTTTACAACACATTCTGATAAAACAATAGAAAGTGGTGGTGGAAGATTCATTACATTTTTTATGACAAATCCTGAAACAAAGGATAAGTTCTTAATTGGTCGTTGTACTGAAAGCAATACAACTGGAACAAGCACAGATTCACTTGTTATGATTTCAGGTGTTGGTAGAACTTATGCAGGTGCTAATTCATTTGATAATACATGGTCACAAAGCATTGAGATTATTAATGATGAATCAGGTGGATTTGGTTCAGGTAGTGAACTTGTTGTTTTGGAATATGATCCAGATCAAACAGATACATCAGGTCAGTTTTGGGAACAATTAGCAGATGAAGAATTAACAGAAGATGGTGATATAATTGATAGTGGAACATTTACAGCAAAGAAATACATTTGGTATCAAATCTATAAAAAGACAGATTCAGGTAGTCCATTTATGGAAATAAGATTCAATAATGATAGTACAACTGACATATACAAAAGAAGATATGAAGAAGATGGTGGAAGCTCAACTACTGCAAAAGGTGATGAATTAATTCCAACATCAACAGCACCAACTGAATTTGTAAACGGATTCCTATTAAATACAGCAGGTAAAGAAAAACTAACTCATGGTGATTATATTTCATCTGGTAGTGACACCAATGTTCCTAATCGATGGCGTTGGTGTGGAAAGTGGGTGAGAACATCAGGTAGTGGAACAGGTAATGCTTCAAGTCAAGTTACAAGAATACAGGCAGATAATGGTAATTCTAGTAATTCAGCTTTTGCTTCTGGAAGTTGGATAAAGGTATGGGGGCATGACTAATGGCATGGGGTAGAGCAGGTTCAACAACATCATCTGAAAACGATGCTAATATTTCTGTTTCATCAATATCTGATTCAGAAAGTGGTATTATTTTAAACAGTCATATTTTCACTCAAGATGCCACTGGAGCTAATAGTGATTTAACATTTAATGATTCTACATCAGGATATTATGACAGATATAATTATAATAATGCAAGTAGTGATACAGCAACATCACACACAAATGCAATAAGATTAGATGAACAAGGACATGATTGGGCAGAAAAGTTTTCTGTTGTATTTTTTGTTAATGATTCAGGTTCTAATAAATTATGTATATGGGATACAGCTACAAATCAAGCAAATATTAGTCACACACAGGGTGTTGGTAAGTGGGAAAATACAGCAGTTGTAAATAAAGTAGCTATTGCAGGTAAAAAAGGTGCAGATTCAAAATTAACAATTCTTGGTGATGGAACACCAACATCAGCAGTTAGTGGTATAAATGAAATTGACAACCTAACAAACGTGCCAGCAGGTACAAGACTAGAAGAAACTTCAGCAAGAAAATTATACTATGGTGATGGAACAGGTACTTTTACTGAAAGAGGAACAGTTGCATCAGGTTTTGCATACCCAGCTTTTAATTCTGTTTATGAATCATTAAATCCTCTTACAACAGTAGCAAAGCAAAGATTTGTTGAATGGTTTAAAGGATCATTAAATACAAATACATGGGTGACACATAATACAGGTTCAGGTTCAGGGGATTTTGTTGCATCAGATTACGGACTAAGAATTACATCAACAGATAATGGTGCTTCAAATATTGATTGGTCAGCAAGTAATCCACCACCAACAAGACCGTTTAGCAATACATCTAGTGTCATGATTATTGTATCTAAAATGGTTCAAGCACAGTATTCTGTTCAATATTGTCAGTTAAGAACAAATCACTATACCGAAGTAGGTCAACAGGTGGGTTTTAATGTTCAAGGTACAACAAATGGAAATAGTAATGATAATAAAATTAAATTAATAACAAATTCAGGTGGTGGTAATATTGATACAAGTTTACCAGCAAGTGTAATACATGATTGGCACGTTTACAAAGTTACAGTAGGAAATGGAACATCAACTCTATCAGTAGATGGTGTAACAAGTGGTACAGGTTTTGCTTCAACATCTTCAAATCCAAATGAACGATTACATCCATCATTAACATCATCTATTACTGAACAAGCAATTACAGGTGGTGCAACAAGTTATTTCAGATATTGTGAGGTGTATAACACATGATCATGGAAAAAGGAATAGCAGTAGCATTTTGGGTAGGAGTAGGAATTTTAGCACTACTCGGAAGTATGTATTTCAATGTATGGGCAGATGTATTTGAGAATGAGAAAGGTCATGATTGTTATCCAGCACTAAGCATTATTGGTGAAAATAAGACAGTAGATTATGATAACGCAAAACTTTACTATGTTTGTTATCCAACACTTGAAGAAAGATTATTGGGTGAACAAAGATATTATGAAGGTGATATACCTCAACTAACATTTGGTAATGTCACAATTTCAGAAGGTAATACACATACAGGTAATTACACAGGGAGTGATATAGATGGTTAGTCCAACAAGAACAGATTCATTATATGAACAGATTCAACCACTAACAACTGTTATGAAGAATAGATTTGTAGAGTGGTTTGTTGGAAGTGCTTTGAATCATGGCACTAGTGGAAAGGTATGGTATAAGGGATATACCATTGCAGTTCCAACAATGGCAATGTTAGATGAAGTTGGAGGAGGATTTAAAATCACAACAGGAACAAATACATGGTCAGATGGAAGAATATATTTTGCACATGATAATGGTGATCAAGCAGGTTATGAAGATTCTGTAGAACAGTTTACACATGACAGTTCTACTGTAATTTCAATATTCAAAGAAATTAATGTTACGACAGGATCATATAGTTTATCAGGTTTTACAGGTATGGCAACAGGTAATGCTGGAACAACAGCAACACAGAATGCAAATTCAGGAACATTCCAATCACTTTCTAATGTTCATTGTAGAACAGGTGATGGTACAACCACAAGTCAGTTGGAAACAGATTTGGCTAAAGATACTAATTGGCACATGCATCGACTTGATTTATACCCAGCTAATTGTAAATTAACGATTGACGGAACTTTGAAAGCAACTAAAACAACTAATCTTCCTCAAAGTGGTATGACACCTGTGTTTTATCAGGCGTATGGTTCAAGTTCAGGTGGAACTGGAAAGCAAGGAGCAATAAGATACATGGAGGCGTATAATAGATAATGGCAACTTATGAAGATATTAGAAACATATTTACAAGATCAAGCAATAACCCACCTTCTGTATTGCCAACAACGTCATATACATTAGATATTAAAAATCATTTTGTCGAATGGTTTGGTGGAAAAGAACTTGATGATAGATGGAATGAAACTCAATCAGGAACAGGAACATTCGCTATGGCAGATGAAGTAGATGGTGGATTTACACTTTATCCAGCAAGTAGTAATACTAATTATGCACAAATCAATTTCAACAATAAAAGACCATTTGCACATAATGCTTCAGTTATGATTTCTGTTTGGAAACAACCAGCAAATAACGGTGGTGCTTCAACAGTAGGAATGTGCAATAGTGCAGGTTTATCACCTAATAGTTGGAATAAGGATTTTTACGGAACAAGACTTTGGACTACTGACACTCATTATAAATTACGAACAGCAGATGCATCAACCGTCACTGAATCAGCAAATTCAGATGTTGCAAGAAATACTAATTTTAATGTATTTAGATGGGAATCCACATCATCAAATGTAATCATGTCAGTAAATGGTGGTACATCAGTAACAAAAACAACTAACTTGCCAACTGCTAAACTACAACCAATATTGATGTCGTGGAATGAAAATGGTAATCGTGATTATCTTCACGTATCATATGTGGAGGCATGGAATACTTGAACATAAACAAAGTAAAAAAGATACGTGTAAGATTCCCAAATCTAGTTAGTGGTAATCTAGTAATAGGTGAATGCACTAAACAGGTAATGAAACTGCCACAGATTCAAGACATCAATAATAGACTTTATAGTGAGATGTTTGCAGGTGGGAGTGGCATGACAAGTGGAGCAAGAATGTTGCCAAAGATTGAAGGATTCAACTGCACATGGATCAATAATGAGGGAATTATGGGCAGATATGTAGATGCACAGTTCACATTTGCAAGTGCAGAAGAAAGGAAAGTTATGAAAATTATAGATCGATATGGTGGAAAGATAATCACTACTAGAGATGATTTAAGACAATGGGAACAAACAGAAACCAATGGTAGTGGTAAGAAACTTGATATAGAACGAGTTAATGAAGTATTAGGAGGAAGAAGATAATGGCTATTACAAGAGTAGGTGCAAAAAGATTACAGGGATTAAAATCTGATAGAGTTTCCGATTCACTAGGAAGTTCAGCAGATGGTGTAAATACAAATGTGACACTTGATACAACGAATGAAAAGCTTGGCACAGGTTGTTATAATTTTGACGGTAGTGGTGATAAAACTGCACTTGGAACATCTACAACATTTAGTTCTACTCTAACAGATGGCAGTACAGATTGGACAATAGCATTTTGGATGAAACTTAATGCGACAGATCCAAATGGAAATAACGCTATATTTTGTCAAGGACAGGGAAATGAACAAGGCTTGGATATATTATTTGATGATAGAAGTGCAGAAAGTAGAGATCATGTTTTGGGTGTAAGAATGGAAGGCGTTGGTGGTCATACTCCTTTGAAGTTATATACAGGTGCTTCATTTATTCCAAAAGATACGAATTGGCATCACTATGTAATTACAGCAGATATATCAACAAGAACTATAACAGCATATAGAGATAATGCAAATGCAGTTTCAGATAGTACAGGTAGTGGAAGTTTTCCTAGTGCTAGTGATTTAGATGCACCTATGACTTTTGGTGTTCACCCATCAGGTGGATTTGGTGATTTAAATGCAAAGTTAGATGACTGTGGAATTTGGTCAAGAATTTTAACATCAGATGAAAGAACATCATTATGGAATAGTGGTGATGGCAATTTAGCAAATACAATATCAGGTGGACTCGTGGCATACTATTCGTTTGATAGTACAAGTTTAGATTTACCAACACCTACATTTGAAGATGATTTTTCAGGTAGTAATACTTGGACATCTGACGGAACAGATGTTGCTGTTAATGCATCGACTGATGTAATTGATTGGGATTCTGATCAAAGTAGTAGTGGGCAGGATCAACTCTACAAGGACTTGACTACTGTTAGTGATACAAAATGG
>VTLG01009232.1_pt1 | contig 68859 bp, 90 predicted proteins | sample 4694571 | NCBI WGS metagenome assembly VTLG01 (sample SAMN12604809, study PRJNA352737) | marine metagenome | biome: ENVO:00000447; feature: ENVO:00000209|ENVO:00000569|ENVO:01000036; material: ENVO:00002151; isolation source: viral sequences binned using virsorter ...
ACACCTTGGACAAATTTATCAATATTATCACAAATAACTACATCTAAATCAAAATATAAACAATCGCCTTCTAGTTGTGCTTCTTTTGTAAATAACAACATTTTGTTCCACCAACCTGAAAAGCCTGGCATTGGAATATCTCTACACTCTACTTCTTTTTTTACTCTTTTTCTATTATCTGTAAAACATATAAACTTATGAGGAACTGTAAGATGTCTTTGCACCATATCGTGTAATATATTTACATATTTTATTTGAAATTTAGAACCCCAAAAAACACAACATACATTTATCATATTAAATCCTTTACTCTCCTGTGATAATGGCCATCTCTTAATTCCTCTATTGACCAATGACTATATCCATAATCATTAAGAAATTGTTTTCTATTAATTTTATAATTTGGATTTTCTATGTCTTTTAATTCCCCTGCTCTCATACTATACAAATAACTAGAAGAATGTTCTACAAATAATGGTATGCCTTCTACTACAGCTGGTGCTCCTGCTGTTGAAGTAAATATTACAACAGAATGAGCTGTTTTCATATCTTGCATTATATGAAGCGGGTCGTGTCTTCCTCCTGTTAATTCACAATCAGGATGGTCGCTACAATGTTTTGTTAATCTCTTTAAATCTTTTTTATATGAAGGATATCCTTGACCTGGATGCATTCTGATTTTTATTGGTCTATCAGTATGTTTTCTTAACTCTTCATATACTCCAATAGCCCAATTAGCAGCATTAACTCCGTGTGCTGAATATCCACCAGAACCTCTATTTAAACATATCAATATATACTTGCCTCCTTTTCGCCAATCTTTCATTACTATATTTTTCACCTTTGCTATTTTATTCCATCTATCAGGAGGAGAATCTTGATTAAAATATTTTGCTTTATCTGGATAAACATTACCAAAAGGAACTCTTACCCAATTATTTGAAGGAGATGTTTTGCATAAACTAAATGTAATTAACACATCACTATCAAACATCCAAATATTTCCATTTTTTTCTGTTTGTTTCTTAAAAACATCCATTCTTAATTTATGTCCATCTTTTCTACCTGTTATCATTTGATAATTAAAGATTAATGAATAATCTGAATCGTGAAGTAACATACCTGGTTCGTGTATAGCTGTTATACCTATATGTTTGCAACCTGCACCAAAGGCTCGCATTAAATCTGCCTTATAACCGTGTGGTGCTGTAGTGAGATTGTAAATTACACAAGTTTTTCTTTTAGACATCTATACGCTAAACCTTCTTCTATTTCTTTTAAAGTAAATTGTTTATAAGCAACCATATGAAACCAGTTCATTAAATTTTCTCTAGCATAATATAATGGAGCATCAATCTGTTCTATACTTGTTTCTGCAACTGAAGCTGCAATATGTCTTTTATCTGTAAAAACAGGTTTACCATATACTAAAGCATCAATCGCTGATAGACTGAAATTAGTTACGACAAGATAAGCATCTTTCAAATCATCTTTAATATCTGTTCCCCAAAATTTATTACCTGGTCTAGGTTTTTCTCTCAATTTTATAGGTCTATCTGTATGTTTTTGTATTTCTCGTTTAGTATCTCTAATCCATTGTTCATAGGATTTACCGTTCATATGATTTGTAACGGTGGGTGATGAAGGACAAAGTAAAATATAATCTCCACCTTGTTTCCAATCTTCAACTTCAATATTTAATTTATCAAATCTATCTGATTTATATGTTTTAGAATCATCTGGTGCATTATGTATGCCATTTTTAACAAGTCTAAAATGTGTATTATCAGTAAGTATTTTTGGTTCAGGATATCTATGAATTTGGTCTCCTATATATCCTACATCTACGAACCAATAATCATCTTTTGTTTCTTCTTTAGTTTTAATTTCAGTAGTATTGCCTTCTGCAAGTCCCCAATAAAAAATATCTCTATCAGGCCATCCTTTTTCTATATGTGGAAATATCTTGTGAGATAAACAAGCACTCCAATTCATTTTTTTAAAACTAGGTTTGTAAGGCATTTCTATTCTTCTAAATTTATTGCTGATGATTCACTATATTCAGTATACCAATCATTTGCATAGTCGCAAGCTCTATATTTTTTAAAATAAGGACCACCTTCAGTAAAATGAACATTTTTAGCATCTTTATTATATTCATATTCACCTACTAACCAATTCCACTCTAAAGGTATTTCACCAATTAAATCTTCTGTTTCTAACCACTTGTATTGATGTAATTGCAATCCTGTTGCTGAATTTACATAATCTGGTGTAAGTGCTGTGCATTTCTCATTATTGAATAACATAACACTTGACCAATTCTTTTTAGGATATGGTTCTTGAACCTGTCCTAAAAATTTTACTTTTGATTTTGGTGTATAATCGTGTTTACATACTTGAACAGCATATTTAGGATCCCTTAAATTCCACAATTCTGCAATATCAGTTCTAAAGAGTTGGTCGCAATCACAAAACAATGCCCAACCTTTATAATCACATAAATGAGGAACAATAAATCTAGAAAATGCAAAATCAGTAGATTGATTTTCTACTCTTTCTCTAGTAAATACTGTTTTTAAATTTTCTAATCTTAATGGAACTATTGAAACAGGTAGTGTCGCATATTTTAAAATACTATGAGATAATACACTAAATGCAGCTTTTTCTCTATTATCATAACCTATAAAAACTTTAATCATTTTTTATCCTTTTTTCTATTTTTTTCGTAGAAATTAGTTGAACAAGTCGGTCCACAAAAATAAATAATCCCAACATTTGGACTTGGATTGCAAAATTTCGGATCCTGCCAATACTTTGTTTCTTGTATATCTTTACCACATTGAGAACATATTTTATTCATTTCCAATATTTATACTCATTCCCCATCACCTGGTTTCTCAACTAACATAACATTATCAACAATATTTCGTTTGTCTTTTCTTTTCTTACCCTTTAAATGAATCATCCAATTCGCAAGATAAGTATGTGGCCAAGGATGACCTCTTATATGTTCAAAATCTTTTCTTACATAATTAAAACAAGATTCTTGAGCAAAATGTTTAGTTCTAACCATATCCCAAACATAACTATCGTGCCATTCTTTTTCTTGAAAAAGTTCATCTTTATCATACATATCTCTAAATTTTTGTAAAAAGTGGCCACATTCCCGATGTTCTAAATTATAACCAACAAAACCACATTCTGAATAATATGTTGGTCGTCCTATATAACTTACTAAAAATGGTTGTGGTAAGAAATTGTCAAACATTTCTCTTTCTGTTGGTGAATTTAAAAATTCTACATCAGCATCAATCCAAAACATTCTTTTATATTTTTTTTCTTTTAGAAATTCAAGTCCAGCATGAGTTAATGAAAAGGCCTTATAACAAAATCTTATAGCATCTCTTCTATAATCTGTTCCAGGTATTATTTTTTCTGGTTCTCCCTTAACTGTGCTATTGATATTTTTCTTATCATTTCGTTCAATAAAATTTTGAATATTAGGAGAATTTAATTCTAATGTATTTCTGTAAATAATCTTATCTGGATCCTTTCCAAAACTATCTAATTGAGGTTTCCAACCTTCGTGATAAACATATAAATCACACGGCCAAGATTTTCTTAACCAAGACTTTATGAAATACTTTCCATAATAATCATAAAGTTTTCTATTAAAACTTGTTACAATTGCAACTTTATTTTCTGCCATACAAATGCTCACATCCACTAGCTAAAATTAACTCATAATCTGAATCTTTTAATTGTTGTTCTAATTGATGCCTACTCTTTCCTACTTTTTCTAAAATCTTATCTTTTATCTCTACACTTACAAAAGGTTTGTGTTTATCTAAAGTTTCAACTGCACCTTCTAAAACTTCTTTTTCGTGTCCTTCAGCATCTATTTTTATATAATCTAATCTTTTTTTTGTTCCATGACACAACAAATCTAATTTAAACTCATCTAATGCTTTTTGTTTAAATTGTCCTTTAGTTTTATCATAATTATCTACTATATGACAATTGCCTGTATTTTCTTTATCTATCTTAAAGTCAACTCTACCTGTAAAATCTCCTAAAGCAAATGGAAATAATGTAACATTGTATTTTTTTACATTTTTTTCAAAACATTCTCTATGATGTGGCATTGGTTCAAAAGCAAATACTCGTTTAAATACTTGACTTAATTCTCTACTCCATAACCCAATATGAGCACCAACATCAATACAAGTATCAGTTCTACCTGTTGATTTTATATAACTTAATATATCACTTCTTTGTTTTTGTTGATATTCTCCTTTACCTCGTTCTAACCATTGTTCAAAATGAGTATCACTATCTGGAAAATACCATCCTTGTATTTGTTTTACCATCCGTGGTCTACATTTCCTGGTCCTGTATTTTTTGGTGATTTTTCATCAGGATAATCTCTACTTTTCATATGAAATTCTTTATTGTATATCATAGTTTCATCTTTATTAACAAAAATACACTCAACTCTATCATAACCTTCAACTCTAGCAAAAACTGCTCTTTGATTGCCTGTTACAACTCCTATACCAGGTTTTTTATTACCATAATCATCTAAAGGCCAAAACTTACCCCAATATGTTTTCTCATCTGTAACAAGTAAAGGGTGTATCATACCGTGTATCTTTAAACTTTTATCTAGCTTATCAAAAATCTTTTCAAATCGTGGATTCTGCAAAATTATTAAGTCGTGTGGATTATACAACTTATATAACTCAGCATATTTACGACTTGTCGCTCTTAATACTTTCAAGGTTCTTTTCTCTATCATATCCTAGTTTTGTTATATAATAACTATCTACAATATCTGTTATAGGATTCTGCAATTTATTTACATCAAAGATTTTCAGTAAATCACATTTTGTTTCTTTAACAAAACTTTCATACATCTTTTCTTTATCTGCATTACCTTTACCTGTTGCATATTTCTTAATTACACTAGGTGCTATAATATCAAAACTAATATCTAAATTAAAAAATTTGTTTTTTAAAACACCTGTATTTTCTGCAATATTAAAAACCTGACCTACTGAGCCAAAAGAATATCCTTCTATAAAAACTTTTTCTAAATCCCATAACTTATTAATTGTAAAATTAGTTATGTTATTAAATCTTTCTTCTTGTGATTTAAATTCTCTATGTTGTTCTCCTTGAAATTGTTCTGACCCTACTTCTGCATCCCATTTCTTTTTCTTAATGAGAAAATAAAACTTACATTTATTAAATTCAAATTTATCTACAAAATCAAAATCAAAAACACATACACAAGGACAAGTTATACTAAAATCAATCCCTGCAATTCCTGTTTGTCCTCTTTCATTCATTCTTCATCCTCTAAACTAGCTGACCCACAAAATGGGCAACTCTCTGGATTTGCCTCTTGTTCATCTTCCCATATTATTTTGTATTCAACATCACAAACTGGGCAGGATATTTTTTTCTTTTGTAACACTTACAACTCAAAATCCGAAAATGTATCTTTCTTAACATCTTGTTTAATTCCACCAATAACATAACTTTCTATTTCAGTTTCTTGTGGTGCATTCTGTAAACCTTTACTATTCAACCAATGTTGAGTCCAAGGTAATGGATTTTGTCTTATCTCATTTTTTACAGGTATTCCTATTGCTTTCATTCTTTTAGCTGCAATATAATCAACATAATTATGTAATAGTTTTTCACTTAAACCTATCATAGAACCTTTACTAAAAAGATATGTTGCCCACCTTTTTTCTGATTCAATTGCTTCTTTATACATAGTTTCTATTTTTTTTTCATTTTCTTTTATAACTTGCAACATTTCTTTATCTTTTTCTTCATTTCTATAAAGATTTATTATTCTTTGAGTTACCGTTAAATGTTGACTTTCATCTCTTGCAATCAAAGATATAATTTTAGCACTACCTTCCATTAGTTTTAATTCACCAAAAGCAAAACTACAAGCAAATGAAACATAAAATCTTAAACCTTCTAATATATTAACCGTAACTAATGCTAACCAAAGTTTCTCTTTTAATTTTTTCATATCAACACTACTAGGATTTACTAACCACTTATATCCGTGAGTTATTAAATCATCATAAGTTTGGGTTACATCTTTTGCTCTATTGCCAATCTTTTCATCACCTGTAATTGTATCAAAAACTGCTGAAGGGTCAGAATATATATTTTTCATAATATAAGTGTAAGACCTACTATGAATTGTTTCCATAAAATCCCAACTCACTATACAACTTTCTAACTCTGGTAAACTACAAAAAGGTAAAAATGCAATACAAGGACCACGGCCTTGAACACTATCTAACATAGTTTGATATTTTAAGTTTGATGTAAAAATATGTTTTTGTTCTGGTCGTAAAGTCTTATAATCATTTCTATCTTTTAATAAAGATACTTCCTCTGGTCTCCAAAAGAAACCTAATTGTCTTTGTGTTGATTGGTCAAAAAAAGGATATTTGTAAACATCATATCTTTGAACCCCTAAATCTTCTCCAAAAAACATTGGTTGTTTCGTAAAATCTACTTTATTTCTATTGAATATTTGTTTTGGCATAACTTCTCCTAAATAGCACAAGCTTCACATTCTTCATCATCTTTTTTCTTTAATTTAGTTTGAGGAACATTGTCATACATACCAAGATTATGTTGAGGTTCTTCCTCACTTTTTCCATCGTATGTATTATGATAGTATGATGTTTTCCAACCATACTTATATGTGTTTAATAAATCTTTTGTCATTTCTGACACAGGCACTTGATTGTCTGGATAGTTCTGTGGATTATAAGACCAATTGCCTGAAATTCCTTGGTCAAAATACTTTTGCATAATTGCAACTATTTTAATATAACCATCGTTATCTTTCATATCCCATAATAATGTATAATCTTTTTTCAATTTTTTATAATCAGGAACAATTTGTTTCAATGGACCTTTTTTAGATTTCTTTACTGATAGATAATCTCTAGGTGGTTCTACTCCATTTGTTTCATTAGATACAACACTGGAACTTTCAGATGGCATTTGTGCTGACAATGTGCTATGTCTTAAACCATCTTCTTTTATTTTCTTTCTTAAAGATTCCCAATTATATTTTAACTTTCTATTCACTATTTTATCTACATCTTTTTTATATGTGTCTATTGGTAATATTCCATCAGAATATTTCGTTCTTTCAAAATATTCACATTTACCTTTTTCTTTTGCAAGATTATTTGAAGCTTCAAGTAAATAATATTGAAATGCTTCTGTTAATTTATCAACTTCTTCCCAAGCTTTTTTATCACCATACTTTACACCTTTTCTTGCAAGATAATGAGCAAGTCCAATATAACCAATACCTAAACTTCTTCTTCTAGTTGTAGATATTTCTGCGGCCTTTACAGGATACTTTTGATGGTCTATAATTTCATCTAATGCTCTTACTGATAAATCACATATTCCTTGCAAATCTTTAGTTCTACCTAAAGTTCCAATATTAATTGCTGATAAAATACACAATGCAATTTCACCTCGTCCATCAATATGTTGGATAGGGTCAGTAGGTAAAGTTATTTCTTGACAAAGATTAGACATCTTAATTTGTGATTTAAAAGCACTATGTTCATTAGCGTGGTCAATATTCATAATATAAATTCTACCTGTTTCTGCTCTTTCTTTTAACATATCAAAAAATATTTTTTGAGCACTTATTTTCTTTTTACTTACATGACTATTTTCATATTTAATATATAAATCATCAAATTCTTTTGTTCCATATGCTTCATATAAATCAGGAACATCATTAGGACTAAACAAAGTTATATCTTGATTTTTAAGAAATCTTTCATAAAATAATTTTGATATTTGAATAGAATAATCTAAATGTCTAACTCTATTATCTTCTGTTCCTTTATTGTTTTTTAAAACAAGTAAATCTTCTATTTCTTTATGCCAAATAGGAAAATGAACAGTAGCACATCCACCACGAACACCATTTTGGGTGCAACACTTTACGGTAGTTTCAAATTTCTTTAAGAAAGGAATTAAACCTGTATGTGTAACTTCACCATTTCTAATTCTACTATTAATTGCTCTTATTCTACCTACATTAATGCCAATACCTGCTCTTTGTGCTGTATATCTACCAATTGCCATATCACTAGAAAAGATACTAGGTAGTGTATCATCAACATCAATTAAAACACAACTTGCATATTGTCGCATTGGAGTTCTCACACCTGCCATAACAGGTGTTGGTATATTAATTTTAAATGTAGAAATAGCATCATAATATTTTTTAACATAAGTCATTCTAGTTTGTCTAGGATATTTTGCAAAGATAGTTGCAGCTATCATCATATACATAAATTGTGGTGTTTCAAAAACTTTTCCTGCACTTCTATCTTGAACCAAATATTTGTCAATAACTTGTCTTAAACCTGCATAAGTAAACAAATAATCTCTATCGTGTTTTAACCAATACTCCATTCTATCAAAATCTTTTTTTTCATACCAAGAAAATATACCTTTATCATAAACTCCTCTAATAACACATCTCTTAACATGAGCATGAAAATGAGGATGGTCCCATAGTCTATGAAATAGTTTTTTTCTTAATGTAAAAAGAAGTAATCTAGCTGCTACATATTGATAATTTGGATGTTCTAATGAAATTAAATCTGCTGATGATTTGATTAATATTTGTTGAATCTCTTCTGTTGTCATACCATCATAAAATTGTAAACCACTAGACATTTCAACTTGGGATGCTGATACACCCTTTAAGTCTTCCGTGGCATAACTAACCATTTCGTGAATTTTTTCAATATTAAGAGGTTCGTCTTCCCTTTTACCTCTTTTCTTAACTCTTATCACAGGAACATCAAGATTCATTTTTCCTCCACTTAACATCTTTTCCAATTATTCAATTTAGTCAATGCTGACAATTTATTATATATATTTTTACTTATAATATCTCGTATTTGGGCAATATTCTTACCTGATATAACCATTTCATTAATATCTTTTTCTCTTACATCATTTGGCCATATTACAATATTGTTATTACTATCTATACATTTATACATCCTAGCAACTATTTCTTTATTTCTAGGTTCATTATCAAAAATATAAACCTGATTCTCTGGTCTAATTCTTAAATCTAAATCAGAACCTGCAGCCGCTAAACTATTAGATAAAAATAAACTATCTAAAGGACCTTCAACAATATAAACTTTTTCGTGTAAATTAATTCTTTCTAGACCAAAAATCTTCTGTTTGTTTTCATCTAATTTTATAGTCATATATTTTGGAGTTTCTTTTCCAAATGCTCTGCCTTGAAAAGCAAATACATCATTATTACTATCAAAAAATGGAATAATTAATCTAGGTACTTCGTTATTAGGGTGCTGAACATTTAAAACACCAGGTTTAACTTTGTTAACCCATTTCTGCCAATTATCACACAAATATAATAATTCAAAAAAAGATTCAGGTATTTTTCTTTTAATTAAATATCGTCTTGCTGGATGATTATTACTTAAATCACTTATCTTTTTTAAATCATCTAAAATATTTTTATCAATAAATTTAGTTGGTTTAAAATCAAATTTTGCAAATTTTGGAGCAGCTTTTAATTGTTTTGTATTTCCTCTAAACTTCTCCATAACATATTCTTTGTAAATATTATGGTCTATTTTTTTAAGAAAATTAGCTAGATTTGTTCCTATCCCACAATTAAAACATTTATAGAACATATCTACCTTTACACGATAGAAATATCCTCTACTTTTCCATTTAGACTTTTTTGAATCGCCACAATAAGGACATCTAAAGTTAAAGAGATATTTCTTTTTTTCTTTAAATCTTTCTAATTGTGATGATACTTTGTTAATGAATTTTAAATCAATAAATGAGGTCATAATCTTTCTAATATTATATATGATAATAGAGGTAAAGTCAAGACATATAAAAGTCATTTTAAGACTATTATATTATTCATACAAATGATAATCCTTATGCAAATAATAAATGGGACTTATAATGGTTTCTACTCTAAATATTTGTATAATATGAAAGTAAGAGTGGTACCAAGTTACTTTGTTATTATAATTTATGAAAGGAAATGATATGGAAATATTTACACCATTAAAAATTTTCTTGGTTGTTCTAACTACTTTTATTGTTATGCTTTTAGCTAAAGAATATGCTAAAGGTGATACAAGTAGTGGAAGAATTAAACATTTTAGAGAATTTTGTATTGATAATTCAACAAAGAAGCAACTTCCTTGTTATTTTTAGAAAGAGAGTGAAAAATGAAACAACTTATATCTAATTTAATCTCTGCTAAAGGCAATTGTTATAGAGAATTTGCTTTTATCAAGCAAGTTAGAGAGTAATTCCTCTTTCTTGTCCCTTCGGGGATTCTATTAAAATTTCAGTAAATGCAAAAAAGACCAATTTTTTGTAAGAAGGAATCCTACAAGAATACATCCGCCTAGAAAAACCCATTTCCACTTTTCTAACACAGCAACTTTTTCATCAACTTTTTGTGTTTTTGTTCTAAATTCATTTAAAAGATTTTCTTCAAGATGGTCCATCTTATCTCGTAATTCTCTTTGAACAGATGATAATCTACTATGTAAATCTTCAATTGAAGAGTTAGCCTCAACCCTTCTCTTATCTATAAGTTCAAATAAAGCAGTATCTGCTTTTTCTTGTGTTTCTATTTTTTGTTGATGAACGGCAAGCATAGATTTTATGCTTGTTGAAACTTCTGTTAATCTATCAATTGTTATATCTAAACGAGCATGAATATCCGACATTAATTTAATATCTTTTTTTACTAATTCAAGCTCAGTTTTATGTTGAATAACTTCTTTGGCGACTTGTGCTACAGTTTTTCTTGTTTCGCCATTTCCTCCATTTGCCATTATATTTTCGTTGCCTCTGGCAAAACAGTTGCCTGACCTGCATGGACTTTATCATAAGTTGAATCTGCAAGAATAAGTTCGACATCATAAATGTATCTTCCTGCAGCCAAAGCAGTTGTATCAGCAGCACTTAAAACAAGTTTATATGAGCCAGCAGCACCATCCACGATGGTGCAAGTAAATGTAGCACTTGCACTTGAGCTATCGTAAGATTTTCTTAATTGTGCTTGAAGTGTTAATCCAGAAATGTTGTATGTGGTTGAACCGTCAGTAGTCACCGTAAGTGTTTTACTGAATGTAGCACCTTGGTCTATTGTAAGGTTTGTTATAGTTTTCTGGGTCGTGGCCATATTAATCTAATAAAGGATTAGCATCCCTTTCTTCAATTTCTTCTATTTTGGCATTCAAAACTTCAATACTTTTAGCATTGATTGAAACTGCTTTATCATTTTTTTGTATTTTTTTATTGAGTTCTTTTACAGTCTTTTCTTTTCCTTCGTGCCATTTATCAAATTTCTTTAATAATGAAGAATGACCGCCATCTACATAAGTTTTATCTGCTTTGTTTTCAATAGATTTTGTTAAAGTTACTAATTGTTTACCACCTACTTGATTTTCTTCAAGTTTTTGAATAGCAGTAGTAAGTTCGCCATACTTTACAAAACCTGCACCTATACCACCAACAGCAGCTAATACAGCGGCATATGTTAATAAATTGTCTTTTAAATCGAATTTTGCCATAGGGTTATCTCCTTGTTATGTATATTTATTAGTTTAAAATATTGGATTGCATATTCACTAACTTATCATTTTGTTGTGAGTAATCATTTAAATTATTACCATCATAAGCAGTTATAGTATATGAATCTAAATTTGCTTGAGTGAAAAAGTTTTTAGGAACTTCTGAATATATTTCTCTACTATCTACTAAAACAGTTCTATATTCTGCTGTTAATTTTGGTTGGTCTTTAAAGAATTCTGTTTCTATTTGTTTAGCAGATTTTTCAACTTCTTTTTCTACTGATTCTTTATCTTCAAGTTTTGCAACTTTAACATCAGTATCAGCACTTTCTTCTTCTCCTTCAGCAACTTCAGTTTCTTCGGATTCTTCTTCCTCAGCAACTTCAGTTTCTTCAGATTCTTCTTCCTCACTTGAAGCAGTTTCTTCTTCAGATTCTTCTTCTTCGGTTGCAGCTGTTTCTTCTTCTTCAGTTTCTTCCTCATTTGAAGCAGTTTCAGTTTCTTCTTCTTGTTCTTCCTCGGTTGCAGCTGTTTCAGTTTCTTCTTCCTGAGTTTCTTCCTCTGTGGATGCTGTTTCAGTTTCTTCTTCCTCGGTTGTAGTTGTTTCTTCATTTGCAGCTGTTTCTGTTTCTTCTGTTTCTGTGGATGCTGTTTCTGTTTCTTCTGTTTCTGTTTCAGTATTAGGTTCTGTTTCTGGTTCACTAGTTTCTTCTTCATAAGTAGAAGTTTCTTCCTCTGTAACTTCTGTTTCTGGTTCTGTTGAAGGTTCTGGTTCTGTATTTACAACTTCTTCTTCCTCAAATACTTCTTCCTCTTGTTCTACAATTTCCTCTTCTTCAAAAGTAGAAGTTTCTTCCTCAAAAGTAGGAGTTTCTTCTTCATATACTTCTTCCTCCATTACAAATTCTTCTTCCTCAAAAGTAGGAGTTTCTGTTTCAATTACTTCTTCCTCAACATTTGGATTTTCTGTTGACATTGTAACTAATTCTTCAGTAGAAGCAATCTCTATCGCTTCTTCCAAATTTTCTTGTTCCTCTATTTTAGCTTCTGTTGTAGTTGCTTCTAATGCAATTTCTTCTGTTTTAACTGTTACCACAACTTCTTTTGTTTCTGTATTTATTTCTACTGCTTCTATTGTAATTTCTTCAGTATTAATTCCTGAATTTTCTACTGCTGTTGTAACATTAGTTGAAACTTCCTCTATTGTTGTTGTTGTTTCTTCATCTAAAACTACTAAATCTTCTGAATTAAATTTCATTGTTAATTTAGCACCCAATAAATTAGGACCTCTTATATTGTAATTGTTTGCTGTGCTACCTGCACCATCCTCACCTTTCCAATACCATTCATATTTGTTTGAACCTGTGCCTGTATAAATTACTTCATCTGTAAATGTTCTTGAATTTGCATTATAACCAGCATCAGTAGTTCTTTCCTGTGTTACAGTTGATAATACTGTTCCATCACTATTTAAAATTTTTACGGTAGTTGTATAAGGGTCAGCTGCACCAACAGCACCACCACAGGCCCAACTTGAACCTGACCATTCACAATTTTGCATATCAATAGTGCTGTTTAATGTAACACCTTGGTCTAATTTAGCTTGAGTTGATGTAATTGTATCACTAGATGTTTGTCCTGTGCCTTCTATTCCTACTAAAGTTCCTGATGCTTTAATTTGTAAATCGTGAGCAGTTTCTAAATCTTTTGCATTTGAACCACCCCAAAACTTTCCACAAATACCACCAGGTGCGACATCACAGGTTACTGTAAAGCCATCTAAAACTTCATTTTGAGTTAAATTATTAAGTGATGTGTCATCACTTATTATTGGTGCTGAACCACTATTTAAATTACTTACATTATTGCCAGCATTAGGAAGGATATTTCCTGTAACTACATCTTCTGCAATACAATAATTACCAACCGATAGTAGGATTGTAGTTGTGAGTAGAAATTTCTTTAACTTGTTCATTTATTTCCTGTGTTGGTACTACTGTTGAATGATTTTCTTCCTCAACAATTATTGTATCATTTTGATTTTGTATTCTTTGGTTAGTTTGTCTTAACTTTTCATTATGTAATTCATCTACACTCTTTTGTCTAGTATTCATTTCTTCAATTTCTTTATCCAATTTTAATCTATCAAGTTCAAGTTCTTTTTCTTTCACTTTTTGTTTTTTATCAACTTCTTTTAATTTTTGTTTATATTTTTTTAAATCTTCTTTTTCTTTATTCTTTACTTTCTTTTTATTTTCTGCAACAACTATTTTATTTACTTCTTCTATTTCTTCTAATCTTGAAACATAATGTTTATAGTCAGGTCTTAATTTACCATATTTTTCCCATTGTTGTTTTGCATTATTTCCTATTTTTCCTTCAAAAGGACAAGGAGTTCCTGCTTCGTTCATAGCAATAAAAACTCTATGGTCTTGACATAATAAACTTACGGATGCAACTTTCATACCAAAATCGTGTAATACTTTTGATAATTTTATTCTTTCACAATTTTCATCTCTATAATGTTTTCCTATTGATATACCCATATCCATAGTTTGTAATCCTCCAGAAATACCTGCAACACACAAGTCTTGTGAATAAGCACTAAAACTTGGAGCAGATGCTGTTCCTACAGGAATGCCTGATTTGTTTGTAGTTGTGCTGGTTGATTCAGTTGTAGAGGTTTCAGTATGAGCACCACTATAAGTGTTTTCAGTAGTGCTTTCATAACCACCTGTAATATTTGTATTTGAACCAGATGTGTTTGTTTGTGTATTTGTATCTGCCGCCGTCGCCTTACACATTACTAAGCATAATGAAATGACCATTAATAGTCTTTTCATTTTACCCTTTTTGTATTTTTACTTTACACTTTTTACTGTAAGTATTGGTTTTTCTTTATCTTTTTTATAAAAATGTGATACAGCACGATTACCGAACCAAAATGATACTATAGCTGCAAATAATGCTTGTGTTTCAATGTCCCACAAATTATTAATTGCCGTAGCTGCATTTGCACCATCATTTAATGAGATAATCAAGGCAGTTATTTTAATGATAAGGAATAAACTAAAAAATGTATAAGTCAAAACAGGTCTAACGGATGCTCGTAGTTTATTTACAAAACTACCACCATCTAATGCTTTGTCGTGGTCGTAGGCTGCTGTAGCTTCTGCTACTGCAACTTGGGCTTCGGCATCAGATTCAGCTTTTGAAGCTTCCACTAATAGCCCTTGACTTCTTAACTCTGCTTGTAACTTTATAAGTTCAAGTTCGTGTTTTCGTTCAGCTTTATCATCTACCGACTTTAAAACTTTCGGTAAAAATGATGTGCCGAAGCCTAATATACTTCCTAATATAGAAATCATATTATTTCTCTAAATTATTTGTCCTTTTTATCAGTTTTGATTGTCCAAACCCAGCCGAATAGGCCATTCCAAGCCCAAACTACTTTAGCCTCGAGCCATTTTGCCCAAGATGGTTGTGGTAAATTCCAACCGATAAAAGCGCCAATTAAAAGCCATTTTAACATATGTTTTTATCTCCTAATTATACTATTATTTATATAAATTATATTATAATAATCTATTTCTTAATAATCTTTGTTGTTCTATCCAACTTTTTGCAATATAACTATGAACAGGTGCATTAATCAGTCTTGATGTGTGATTATATAGTTTCCTCAACACTACGGTTGTTGTTTCATTAGCACTTACATTGTTATCAATAATCAAAAAATTACTTCTTTTGAATAAACTTTGAAACTTTCCTATATTTTCTTGAACACCTTTCCAAGATTTTTTTACAATATACTCTGGAACTGCTCTTTCTCTCTTTTTTTGTCTTTCTAATGCAACTCCTAGACTTGTATTGACAAATAACATATAACAATCATATCCTAGTTCTGTCAACATCTTATATTGTCTTGAAATAACATCATAATCTCTACCTGTAGCATCAATAACCAACCCTAATCTACCATCTACATAAGTTTCTAATTGTGAATTAGCAGTTAATTTTGCTCTATCTCTTAATCTATCTCTTTGTTCTTCCTCGCTTTTTGGCATTTCAAAGTTTAATTTTGCATTTCTTAATCCTCTTTCAAATATTGTATCTGAATTAACAAATTTTAAACCTGTTCCAGCAAAAGTATTATTTGCAATAAAACTCTTACCTGAAGCTGGACCACCTGCCATAAAGAATGCTTTAAATATAGCAGGGTCATACAATGCCATTTCATCTAGCATTTGTTCTTTTCTAACTTTATAACTTTTCTTTCTCTTTTTTCTTGCTAATACCATAGGTTTAATTGAACCGTGTGGTCTACTCTTATAACCTGCTCTAAAAACTTTATGTCTATCACCTTTAGGTGCTGTATCTCCTAAACTCGCAACAGGCACAATACTATCAATAGGTCCTATTGAATAACCTCTTGTCATCATCCATTCATTCTTACTTTCAGTATGTGTTTTGAAATCTTTTAATTTTAACTTTGGGGGTTTATCACTTATTTTCTCAAAATGTGATTTTGCAGCTGCTTCAGTTCTATCTAAATTATTTAAAACTTGTTTAAAAACTACATTATTGTTATCATTATCTTCCCTAATATACTTTTTAAAGAAATTCATAATTTTTAATTTTCTTCCTTTTTCTACATCATCTTGTTTCTTTTTGTATTTTTTTGCAGCTTTTTTATGAACACCTGGTTCACCATGAGGACCTACACCAATACCGTGAATTGCTCCACCACCAGCAGCATTAGTTGGTGCTTCTTCTGTTTTTGTTTTAGCATACCATCTGAACATATGGTTATAGAATTGTTTATAATCTCTCATTTACTGCCTCTTGTGATATTAATATTTTATCTCCCCCTTTAACTTTAACTTCAAAAATATCCATACCAAAAAAAGTTTCTAAAGGTTTAGTTAATTCTTCAACAATAATAACATCACCTTTTTTAGATATAACTTCTGTATTTTCATCAACTACATTATATTTTAAAGAATAATAACCAGGTTTTAAATAATTTGAATCATTAAAAAATTGTTCTTTAATTTGAATATCATCATAATTAAATAACTTTTTCTTTTTTAAATATTCTAGTAATTTATCTTCTAATAGATATTTTGATTCATTATTAAACTTGCCTTCTTTAATCAACATAGCTAAAGCAACACCAAAAGTTCCTATTTTACTGCCTAATCCTACTCTTTGCAATATTCTTTTTAGATTAAAGATAAATCTATGTAAAATAGTATAAGCGTTCTTTTCTTTTCTATCTTTTAATGTTCTTGATTTTCTTAATATCTTACCTTTTTTATCAATAATACCATACTTGAAAGCATCGTGCTTTTCCCAAGATGTTACTAATAATTTGATTACACGGTAAGTAATCAATAAATCTATTGCTCTGCCCATTATACCTCTTTAGTTAATATATCTAAAACTTTTTTATTAAGTTTAATATTTTTTAATTCATTAACATCAATATATTTCAAATATGTTAAAAATGTTTTTAACAAAGGATGATATTCTCTTTCAGTCTTATATAATAATAAAGTTACAGTTGCTTCTGTTCCAAAGACATTTTGTAAAACGATAAGATGATTAATAATCAATCTCTCTTTCAAAATTTTCTTTGACTTATATTTACGGAAGAGTCTTTTAATATACTTAAACCTCTTCATATCATCATAAATCTCCGACTCCCCATTGGGTTTAGGATTCTCATAATGTTTCATAGCAAACAGAAACCAATTCTCTTTCGTAATTTTTTCGAACATTTTATATCAATTTTGCATTAAGTTTATAACAACCATCCTCAAGTTTTTTATAATCAACTTGAAGTTTTAGTCCACCTTCTTTTTTATGTGAAATACCATCATCATCAACTTTTTCTTCAGGTGCTGTTTCAGTAGTTTTACCAAATCTGCCACCGAATTTTAATACATCTACGGTTACAGTATCACTTTCCCCTACTACTTTAACTTCAGGTACGGTAAGTCCTATTTTTGATAATCCATCTCTTAATTTTGCAATTGCTTGTTCAGGTTTTAAATAATGTTCTTTATGAGCAATTGAACCAACCCAAGCATTCACTTTTTGTAAAACATCTTTTTCGTGAATGTTGTGTGGACCAAAATTACTATCTTCAATAGAATCTTGATATTCAGTAGTGCCTACACCAGGTTCACCTTGGTATTTTTCATTAAATTGGTGTTGTTTAAATGTTTTTACCATTTATTCTCCTTGTTTGTTATCAGAAGATTTTTCTTTAACTAAATCTTCTTCAAAGTCTTTTAAATCGTCCTCTACATCCTCTTCTGGGATGATATAAGGTATTGTATCGTCCATTAATTGCCTCCGGATAAAGCGCCTGCATCAGCAACCGTTTTATCTTTGACTTCCTCTATTTTCGGGTCAACTTTATCTAATAAAATATCAGTTTGTTGTATTGCTCCCGATAAAGCATTTAAATTACTTTTTTGAGTTCCAATAGCTTGTTCAAGTTTTACAATATTATCTCGCAGCTCATCAAACTCTTTTTGTAACTTCGCCTTTTCATCTTTCAATGTTTTAATATCAATTGTTTTTGACATATTTTAATCACTCCAATTATTAATAATTAACTATAAACTACCACTTCAGGATGTCTTGATAACACGAACCATTTACTATTCTTAAACATAAGAACAAGTGAATGTCCTAAACTATTCAAAGTTGCCTTTGAAAAACCAGCTGGTGTTGCTGGTGTAACATCGGCTGCTATGGAACTTGATGATGTGTATAAGAAAACTTTAATTTGTCCATCTGTTCCATCTGCAAGTGTTACAGTTCCTGTTCCAGCTGCCATATCTAAAAAAGTAGTTGCTGTTGTTACACTAGCAGCTAAGGAAGATGAACCATCTCCTGTTAAAGTATCAGCACTTTGTGCTAATCCTATGTAATGTGGGATATTATTAAAGACATCAGTAGCTGTAATCTTTTTATTGATTGGTGAACCGGAAGGGTCATCAACCACATGAAATAAATCAGCTGCAGCTAAACTGTCGCCCAAATCAGTAAGGGCTGTTATTTTTTTATCTGCCATATTTTCTCCTATTATCCGAGTTAACGGTAAACTATTCCAGGGATTCTGGACCAAATGTATGAGGCCCGAAGGCCTCACACTATAATCTATTATGTATTACTTGATAAGCAAACTAGAGTTTCATACTGTATTCTACCAGCTCGTCCACTACTACCAGTTGTTTTTAAAACCCAACCTGTGTGGGCAATTTTGCCCGATTGAGTTTCTGAAGTTGTGTAATTGAAAGTTCCAATTGTTACACCGGAAATAAAATTATCAGCCACAGCATCTTCATACAAATTGGTACGATTAGCACTAGTAGGAGCAAGCTTAATACTTGCACAAGCCCATAAAGGCGCTCCAGCTGCTGAATCTGCAATTGTCCATGACGGCATGTTTGTTACCTCGTAATTTGTTTAATATTAAACAAGTATCTATATTTATATAAAATAGGGTTGAATTTCTGTATTCCCAAAAAGATTATGAAATCCTTTTTGAATCCATTCTTTTCTTTTAAGCCCTTTAAAATCATATATTATAGCATGTCTATAATAATGAAAAGCATCAGGCGTTCCTACATATTCAGAACCATAAGGATATATTAAAATAGTTAATTCATTTTCTTTATCTATATTATATTTGTGTTTTCCAAGCACATATTTTTTATCTGGACCCCTAAACTCTTTAAACAACTCATCATAAACTAATTGGTCTCCATACCACTCCCAATTCTTATGTCCTTTATCTTTTTTTCCTGCTATTTCATAATAAAGATTTTTTCTTTTTTTAAAAAACTTTTTAACTGCATCTGGATTTCTATCATTTATAAAAACTATTGCATTATTAACTTTTTTTTGTTTTCTTACAGAAATTGCAATATCAAAATCTGGTTCTATCTCAAATAATAAATGAACATCTCGGCGAATTAAATGGTCAACACCACATAAAATCAACTTGCCTTTTACTTTATTAACAGCATTTGTTTCTGCTACAACTTTTGATTCTATAAGAGATAAATCACTTACATCATTTCTAAATGTTCTTTTGATAACTTTTTCATATTCATTTCCATCATCATCCTCTAATATATCTACTCTTTCAAATTTTGTATTAAATTTTGTTTTCTCATCTGTATTGACAAGAAATTTAACATCTTTCATCGGAAGTGTATGTTCATCAATACTTATTCTTGCATAAGTATCATATAATTGAGAAAGCATTAAAGGATAATTAAAATCTTTTAATTTATGAACCCAAATTGGCTCTTTACCATAATCTGTTATTTCTCTATAAAAGGGTAGCAAAGTAATCATTTATCGCCTCTACAACTTCTTCTTTCTCAACTTCAGGATATATAGGAATACTAACTTGATGATTTGCAACAAAATCAGTATTTGGTAATTCATAAGAAGACTTATAAGCATTTAATCTATGAACAGGAACAGGATAATGAGTTTTTAACTCTACTTTTTCTGATAATTTTTTAATAAAATCTTCTCTATCATATTTTTCATCTAAAAGATATGGATAAATGTGCCAACTATGTCTTACATTTCTTCTAACAAAAACTTTTTGTAAATTCTCTTGATAATATTCTGCGACATCTTCCTTTGCACTTAATACATCAGAATAATTTTGTAACTTTATTCTTAATGCTTCTGCTTGTATTGAAGCCATACGATAATTATGTCCAACATCATCATCTGCCCAATTTCTTAATCCTGCAATATCTTTTGCAAGTGCTTCATCATCAGTTACAATTGCACCTGCATCTCCAAAAGCACCTAAACTTTTTCCTGGATAAAAACTATATGCACCAATTCTTCCAAGTGTCCCAGCATGTTTATTATCTAATTTTGAACCGTGTGCTTGTGAACAATCTTCTACAACAGGTATTCCGTGTTCTTTTGAAATCTTGTTTATCTTTTCCATATCTGCCATATTACCATAAATGTGAACAGGTATAATTGCTTTTGTATTTGTGTTGATTTTATCTTCTAGTTTCTCTGGATCCATTGTGAAATTGTCTTTATCTATATCTACGAATACTGGTTTTGCATTACAATATTTAATCGCAGCTGCGGTCGCTCGGAAAGTATGAGATACGGTAATAACTTCATCACCTTCACCTATACCTAATGCCTTTAAACTTAAATGTAAAGCTGCTGTGCCTGATGATAGTGCGACACAATACTTTGCTTTTGTATATTCAGCAAATTCTTCTTCAAATTTTTCTGTATTCATAACAAAATTGCCCTTTTCAATCACTACATTGATTTCTGCTAATATATCATCAGCAAGTGGATGGTTTATTTTTGATAAATCGTAATACGGAATCATAATACCCAACTTAATATCTTCCTAGCTCTTTGTAAATTAGTTCTTGGCTGGACTCTTTTTTGAATACAATCTGCAAAATGTAAATACCCATTTCTTAATGCTTCAGTTGTATTTATCTTTGGTATACTAACATCACCTAATTGATTTACATTATAATCAGTTCCTATATTACCTGTATCATATATTTTTAACTTATCTATATCAATATCATCATATATAACACTCTTTTCACTACCTGTCAGTATAATTCTTCTTTTTTTGACAGGACTTACCCAATTAGCATGAATATGTGCTGTAAATGCTCTATGTGAGCCTGGTAATTTATTTTTAAATTTTAAGTCTATAATTGCTTGATTTGATTTTGTTGTAATGTGATTATGTTTTATAATATGTCTTTCATCTAGTTCTAATTCAGGATACAGAAAATCAATAATAGATAAATCGTGAATTGCCAAATCTAAAACAACATCTACATCTGTTTGAAATTGTCCTAAACTTATTCTTGTAGAATCATAATATAATGGTTTGCCTATATTAACTTCTTTCATACTTATTACTGCTGGATGATAACAAAAAGTATGGTCTACAAATACTATATTTTGTTTTTGTAACTTTATTAGTTCATTAATATCTTTTAAATTAGTAGTAGCAGGTTTTTCAATCCACAAATCTTTATTATAAGATAAACATAATTTAGCAATTTCAAAATGTGTATCTGCTCTTGTAGCAATAGCAACCGCTTTTATATCAGAATTCTTTAAAATATCTTCTAGGTTATCTCCCCCTTCATAGGCTCGGATCCAAGGATATAATTTTTTACACTCCTCTGCTCTTATATAATCTAAATCATAAACAGCAGATAAAGAATGTCCAAAATTTCTTGCTAAATTCTTTCCCCAAAAACCATATCCTATTAATAATATCATTTTTGTAATCTGGCAGGATTGCCTGCATATACTCCTGGTTTTAAAATATCTTTTGTTACAACTGCACCAGCACCAATTACTGCATTTTTACATATAAACACAGGTAGTATCGTTGCATTTGAACCTATTTTTACATACTTTTCTATATATGTAGAATCCCAGTCTCCCCATTTAGCTAATTTATTTTTCTTGAATTTATCGTTTATAAACATCACACCGTGTCCTATAAAACAATCAGACTCTATTGTTACATCAGAACAGATGAAACAATGAGATTGGACTCTTGTTCTATCTTTTATAGTAACATCTTTTTGTATTTCAACAAAAGGACCTACAAAGACATCATCATATAAATCACATCCATATAAGTTGACAGGTTCTATTATTTTTACTTTTTTGCCAACTGTTACATTTTTTAAAGGCATTATGTATCTTCTAATAATCTAGTATAAAAATTTTTCTGATTTGTTATATCTGAAACTTTTAAATTCGTCCCCAAATATTTTCCAATATTATTATAATAATATAAATTTGTTTGGTCTAAAAACTTATTAAGTCTATTATAATTAGCTGTAAATCTTCCATTTATTGTTATAGTTCCCCTACCATATTCGTGTTTCATAATTTGGTCAAAACATTCACTTGACATTGAAACATCAAATTCTGATATATCATCAAAAACTTCTAATTCAGGTTTTTTAATATCAAAAGTAACACACTTATTTAAATCAGTTAAATAAATTACAGTAGGTGAAAGACTAAAAGTTCTTAAACTATTAGCACGAAGAATATGTTTTCTCATAATACCAAATTCTATCTGTAAAAAATCTATTGGTATTTTCTTACCTGTATGTTTGGGTTTAATATTTTTAGATATATTTGACCAAAACTCTAATGCTTCTACATTTTCTTGCAATAAACTTTCTAAAGGTTTACCATTTCTATGAGGTAAATGATGTGCTGTTTTTGTCATTCCAACTATTTTTGCACCTGGTGTTGGAACAATAACATTTTGGCCACATTCTCTTGTTAAAAAATCAAAAGCTTCTTTTATCTTAACAGAAGTTTTATTCCAATGAAAATTCTCTTGATGTGAAAAATAAACAAAAGAAGCAAACGGAACAACAAATACTGGTTTTAATATATCAACTTGATTTTTTAAAGTTTCAAAAACTAATTTTCTTGCTTTCTTTGGTAACTCATTATCACCTTCATTACCCGCCCAATTTGCATATCCAAATTGTGTAAAAAGATAATCAATTTTTCCTACTTTTTTTGATAATTCTTGTAACTCTTCTTTATCATAAACCTGACAATCATTTAAATTTAAAACTGAATATTTTTTGTTTTTGTAATGTAAATAAGAATCAAATCCCCCAATAACACCACACATAATATCTCCGCCTTCTTTTAGATTATATCTCTTATATGGTTCTAATTCTTTAATCTTAAATCCATGTCCTTCACACCAATCTTTTACTTTATGGTCATCAGTTTTTTGAAATAGTATTGTAGGTCTTTTATCTTCTTCTATTTTTAGTAAATCTGAAGGATTGAAATGGTCAGGATGTTCGTGAGATATCCATATATATTGTGGAACAATACTATTAATATCTACACTATTTTCGTGTAATAAATTCCAGCCATTTAAGAATATTGAGCCAGAATACCAAGGGTCGCATAATATTTTTTCATCTAGTATGATACTAGCATGATTTATAAATCTAATCATAATGTATTATTATAACTTAATTATGTTGTAAAGTCAATAATTTTTTTTAATCTTGTAATAGCATCATTTGCCGTAGAAAAGTATATACCTAAACCTTTTCTATTATTAAACTCATTAATAGTCTTTAGATAGTCATCTATAAGAATAGAAGGTTCTCTATGTGAGTTCCCCCTTAAAGCAAAGAATTGTTTATCTCTTCTTCTACAATAATGTATTCTACTAGTATCACTTATTCCCAAATTTGTTCTTATCCATTTTGACTTACCTGGTATACAATTTGGGTCGTGAATTTTCTCTAAATATGCTGTTAATATGTGAGGTTTAAATGGTGCTATGAAATTCCATAATTTTTTTCCTTCTTTATGCCAAGGAATTGTTTCCCAAAATCTAGGTGTATTCAAAACAGGATCCCACTTGTTTTTCATTCTATCCCATTCATCAACAGATTTTCCTGTAATTATTCGTAGTTGTGCTACAAAATCACAAAGTGTTCCATCTAAATCACAATAGATTCTAGGTATGTTATCTTGGGAGCCGTATTCTTTGATTATCTTATTATATTGGAAGGATAAATCTTTTTTTAATGTATCATATCTCACTTGTTAAACCTCCATTTCAGGTTCAACATCAATCTTTTCTTTTCTTTTGTTAGTGAGAGTTTTCTTTCCTACTTTGACTTCTTTTTTTTCTTTCTTTTTTTCTTCTTTATCAACAATACCTTTTGCTTTATCTCTTATGTATTTGTATGCAACACCAACTTGCAAAGGTATTTCTCCTGTATCAGGATTTGGTTCAGGATTTAATTCTGATTCTTTTTCTACTTCTAATTTTTGGACTTTATTTTCTAAATCCTTAATTTTCTTATCTTTATCTTCTTTTGGTTTTGGGAATGCTTCATCTACTGATTCTAACAATTCATAGTCAAGAACTACCTTCTCATATCTTTGATTAGGTGCTTTACCATTTCGAGTGTTCCAATATCCACCTTCAAAATATTCTAAATGTTTATCTTCGTGCCATTTTGAATTTAAGTAATGCCATTCTCTTCCTTGAACACCATTTATTGATTCAACACCACCTTGCCAAGCTAACCAATATGAATTACGACTTGAAACATTTTTCCATAGTTTATCTATTTCTTGATTAAATCTTCTTTTAATTTCTACTACATTACTTGCTTTAAAAGTAACCCTTTTTGTTCCAATATATTTCTTTCTAGGTTCATAATTTTTAGTTCTAACTGCTTTATCCATTTCTCTACCATCAATAATACTATCAAAATCAACAAAACATTCAATTTCTGAATTTCTTTTAATTTGTTCTTTTATATCACTATATTTTTGCATATTTTTTTCCTCTTTTATTCCTTCTGTTGGAGCAATAGGCACTTCTTTTTCTTCTTTTTTATATTTTCCTAGACCTAATATTTTTTTAGCACCATCAACTTTTTCTCTTGCTTTTAATATTAAATCGTGAAATGTAACTCTTTTATTTCTATAATATATTCCAGGGAATTGAAAATCAAATTTCTTTAGTTCATTTTCTCCATATATAAATCTAACTAAACCGACCGTATCATTTTCAAAGTGTTTTACAAATCTAATATTGCCAGCTCTATCTGTTACCTTATCAATAGCATCCTGTGCTTTTTTTCTATTCATATATCTCATATTAGATGGAACTAATGGCACAAATCCTTCAAATAATGATTCTAATATGCCTGCTCTATCAAGTAAACTTTTAATATAACTTTTAGTAAAAGATGATTTAACTACTACTTCATTATATTTTGTTTCACTAGGAGAAACATTTGCACTAACACCTTTTTTTCTCAATAAATCTTGAATTTCTTTAGCATTATCAGGATTTACAGGATTTTCTTGGTCTATATCTCCCCCTACTGCAAAGTTATAAACATTTTCTTTTATATGTTTTGTATATTTTTTTCTAAAATCCATTATAGCACTTCTATTATTTCATCTGCATTCTTAAAAGTTTTTTTAATCATATTTTGTAAATGTGGTTCTATTTTATCTCTTAAAATAACAGCATCATTCCCTACATGAAGCAATTCATGTGCCTTTCTTAATCCTGTGTAAATATCTTGTAAATTTACATTTATATGTCCAGCAAGAAGTTCACGACTTTCAAAATGATGATTCCTATCAGTTAATACTTCTATTTTTCTGATAAGTGCTTTTGAAGCTGTCGCCCATTGTTCTTTTAGTTCTTTTTTACTACCCATCCTCCGAGTCGTTAGATTCTCTTTTATACTTTGCAACACCTTGAGCAGCTGCACCTAATCTAGTGCTTTCGCCCTTTGCTGTGTATATAGAGTCAACATAATTGAAAAATTTCTTTTTCTTTGCTGTATCTAACTCGTTAGGTGAGTCAACATTATATTTTTTCAAAGCTTTTCTGAATACTTTTTCATATTCATTTTCTTGAATCTTATTAGCAGCAGATTCTAAGCTTTTTGGTTTATGATTTAAATACGGCATAGTTCTCCTTATTGTGAATATTTTTCTTCCATAGAATTAACTTTATTTTCAAGAAAGTCTAATCTAATATTTTGTTCTGCATCATCCGGCAAAGCACCTAATTCTCCTCTAGGCCACTTAACTCTAAATTCACTATTCATTTTCATTTCTATATCAATTATTTTAGTTTGATGTTCTAAAAAATTTAGTCTTTCTCCAACAGTAAAATAAGCCCATGCAAATATAACAACTGCTGATACTATTCCAATCAAATTTCTTACAGGAATAGTTAATTCAGTTCTGTCATTTATTCTTCCATGGCTTCCTCTACCATTATAATCTGTATTTCCGTTCTTCGGCATATTACTCTTTTGTTGGCATTCCTTTTAATATCATTTTAGTCAACGCCATTGATGATAAAAATGGAATGTCAGCATCCTTTAATTTCTTTAAAACTGCATCAGGAATTCTTTCGAATACAGTTTTTAATTTATTTGCAGCTGATACTGAAATACTTTTACCTCTAAACGGTTCATAATCTTTCTTTAAACTTGCAATATGAGCATCAGTAAATTCTTTTAAAACTTCTTCATCTACTTTTTTTGCTCTTTCTTGGACTTCTTCATATGCTGATGTCCAAGTTCCTGCATATCTTTTTACTTGTTCAGTAGAATTTTTTAATAAACCTTTAGTTAAATTTTTAACAGTTTGAACACTTAATCTCATAAGTTTTGCTATCTGTTCAATAGTTTTACCAGATTTTATATGTTTATGTAAAGTAGAAATTCCTACTTCATCTAATTGTAATCCAACTGCACCAGTTATTTTTTGTTCTACCATACCTTCTAAAGGTTTTAAAGCAACTGCCATATCTTTTTCAACTTCTTTAACAGATGTCCATAATTTTTTTACTTTTTGTGCAGCTGCATATTCGCTCCCTCTTCCTTGACCAGCCATAATTGCATTATATTCATTTTTTGCTTTTTCATATTCTAATTTCATTCTTTTTATTTCTGATTTTAGAGTAGCAATATTTGAAAATACACCTTCATATTGTGCTTTTAATTTTTTACCAGTTTTCTTTGCATAATCTTTGGCTTTTTCAATGCCTTTTTTCGTATATTTGAAATGTTTTTTATCTACTGTCGGCATTTTTTCCTCTCATATGTTCTTTAAAACTTTTCTTTTTATATTCTGTTAAGTAATCATTATATAAAAACTTTTTATTAAGATTATCATAAACTGCTTTTATACCATAATCTTTTTTTAATTTTCTTGCATAAACCATAGCAGAAGCTTTACTATTAAATGAATGAACGCCTATGTGTCTTACTTTATTATAAACCGGGTCACCAGGTTTTGATTCTGGCCATACCTCATATTTACTAGGACCTACTTTAGTAAGATAGACATAATTATCAATAGTTTTATGTTGGTTAACTCTCTTAAATATATCGTAATCTTGTTCTTTTAAACTTTCGTTTTTATACTTTGCTTTCTTTACAGGTTTTCCGTCTTTATCTTTATAATGTGCTTTGAAACCCTTTTTCTTCATATGCCAGGCTAAAGCATAAGCATTGTCAACATCTTTTTTCTTCTTTAAAGCCTTAACAGTTCCCTTCCAACCAGGTGGTGAAACTTCAGAAACAAGTCTTTTAAATGTTTTACTTTGTTTAACCATAGTCTTTAAATCTTCTTGTAATTTCTCTTTCCAGTCTTTTTTATATCTCTCTTCATATTTATCTTTTGTAGTGGTTTTATTTGCCCATTCTTTAATATCTTTTCTGGAAACTTGTAAAATGTTCTTATCTTGTATACCATCTATCATTTTTCTTGTTACTCTTTGTTTAAGATTCTTCTTCTTTTCACTTGGGACATAAGTGGTTCCACTATAATTTGGGTCATATCCTGGTTCGCCAGGTGTCATCTTTTCTGTATGTTTTGCATAATCATGCCCTATATCATAAGATTCTTTGAATTTCTTTCTTTTCTCTTGTAATTCATCTGATATAACTCCCTGCATAGGAATAACATCATAAATCCAAGATTTGTGAAGTTTATCATTTACATCCTCAATAACAACATAATTTGTTCCTCGTCTTACAATAACACCTTGAGCATTTGTTTTTATATTTTCTACATAATCACCAGTATTGTATAAATTTTCTCTTATGTAATCATCTCTTGCTTGTGCTTTTTCATACTCTTCCATACTTGCAATTGGTTTCATACCAAAAGCAGGTCCATCTATTCTTGTTGCTGGATTATTAGTTGCAGCCAAAGCCATACCTTTTCTTACCATTTGAAAAAGAGCTTGAGCATCTCTATCAGTTAATGTTCTTGGCAATCCTAATTTAAAAGATTTTAAATCTTTTTTCAGAGCAGCATCTCTCATCTTACTTGATGACATACCTGTTGCCCCTTCTTCATCAGGATCCCTTTGGCCAGCAGAAACTATGTTTATCTTTGTAAATTTGTAATATCCGTGTCTTGATTTTACATCATTATACTTATTTAAAAGTAAATCAAATTCTCTTGTTCTATCACTACCAACTACCATAGTTATTTCATCTACATTTTGTCTATATAATTCAACTAAAATATCAAAAACATTTCTGATGTTACTTGCATGGGATATTTTATCAGAATGTCTAGAAAACATTTTTTTCATATATGCAACCTTTATATTATATTGTAAAGGATTTTTCTTTGGATCCTCACTTTTACTTACAAATACTTTATAATCATCAGCAGGAACTCTTGCTAATTTATCTATTAATTTTTGATGTCCTATTGTTGGTGGATTAAATCTTCCAAATGTAAATACAATATGTTTGCCTACTGCTTCTTTAATATCGCCTACTTCATCTGGTTGTAATTTTTCATCATCACCTAAAACATCTTTTAAATCTTTTTTTAACTTTAAGTAATAATACTTTTCTAACATTTTATAGATAACATTTTTAGGTAACTTATTTTTAACACCAAATTTTCTTATTTCATCTGGTTTCATATCTTTTTCAAATGCTTTTGCTCTTTCATCAGCAACATCACTTCCTATTTTAATAATAGTTTTAACACTATCTTCTACTTCTTTTAACTTATTATCTACTTTACCTGATAAATCATCAACTTCATCTTTATCTAATTTTTTTAGTTCTTTGTAATCTATTAAATCTCTTTTTAATTCACCTCTAACTACATCTATTTCTTTTACTTTCTTTTGAAAATCTTTTAAATATAATTTAGAATCAAATCCAGAATCTTTTGGTTTCTTAATCCACTTATCTTTCTCAATGTTAAAAACACCATCAGCCATCTTATTTGCTTTTTTCCATACATCTGGATCCACAATAACATAATAATTAACAGGATGTTTTGTTCCTGGTACATTCTTTCCATTATAATCTTTTAAACTTTTTCTTAATTTTTCTAAAGTTTCTTCTCTTTTATCTTCTGAAACATCAAATAAAATATTAATATCTATATCTGCATCTTCCCTATATCTTTTTGTAAGAATAGAACCTATTAACCCATACTTAATAACAGGTGCAAATTTATCATTAAACAATTTTATTTGTTTAGTTATAATTTTTTTAATTTTATCTTTTACTTTTGGATTTTCTTTATCGTGGTCATCAAAGACATCTTTTGCATAACTCTTTCTAGGAATATCAATAATAGATTCTTTTACACTTTCAACTTTTAAATATTGAATAACAGATTGAAGTTCTCTAGGCATGATATTAAACATATTAGCTGTATGAATTAATGCTTGAGTGTCTCCTTGTTTTTTTGATTTTATATATTGTTGGACTGCAAGCTTGATTTTCCCTGGATTTAAAGCAATATGTAATATTCTCGCAACTTTAGGAAATACATGAGATGCCACAGAATCTTCTAAAATAGATATTTCTTTTGCTTCTGTTTCTACTATTTTCTGATATATGTCTTTAATGTCTTTCATCTATTTCCAATTCTTTGCAGCTGTAAAGTTTCTTCTACTAAATGTTAATCTATCTACTAATTTTACAGCTTTTCCCACTCTATCAACTGCAACATATCCTTCAGGACTTGTTACTTGATATCCATCATCTGTTTGAAAAAAAGTGCCAATCTGTCCTACTTTATCTAATTTACTAACTAATATATTCTTTGCTGTAATTAAACTTAAATATGTTGCAACAGCAAAATATATCTCAACAGAATACTTTTGTAAATCAGATATTCCTTTATCTCTAATTTGAGCATACTTGTCTTTTGTTGCTCTAGTTTTCTTTGAATTAATTATATCATCTATAACATCTGAATAATATTTTTCAAATTTTGCAACAATAGCTTTTGTATTTGCTAATGTTTCGCCTTCTCTTACATAAGTGTTAAAAAATGTCTTTAATCTAAATGCTAAAGACAAATCACTTGTTTGTGTCGCAAATAAATTCAAAAGTTTTGTTGATTTTAATAAAGAACCTTCAGCCATTCTTAATATAGCATCAAATCGGTCAGATTCTGCTTTTGTAAATAAAACATTACCTGATACATCTCTATAACTAGCATCACTATAAAAAACAGAAGGCACATTTCCAAACTGCGAAATATTAACTCCGTAGTTAGCTTTCATAGTTTGTAATGTGCCACCTGTATAGGTTGTATGGAAAATAATACCTATTTTAGCTCGTAATATTTTACCAGCCAAATCTGAATCTGAAGGAACTGCATATGTTATGGTGTTGGGTGTAAAAGCAATATGAGGAACTCCTCGTATTGTTGCTTTTTTAATTTCGCCTGGGGTGAATAGTAAGTCGCCTTGAACAACTCCCCTAATATTCAATTTTTTTAACTCTTTTAATGCAACTATCAATTTAGTTGCAAGATTACCATCGTGATTTTTTCTTATATCACTATTAGTATAATTGACTTTTGGGGTAACATTGAACACAGATTTTGTGCCAACGAAAAATTTACCGTTTTCTGGATTTGTGCCACAGAATATAGCAGGAGCTCCGTCCCACTTTACTGACACATTGACTTTCCCACTAGAATTGCCTACTAGCATATCCCTAATAGATTTTAGAAAATTAACGGCATTTCTGCCTCCAACCGCTCCATAATTTATGATGTCATCTTCTAAATGTTCTAGGTGGGTGTTTTTTTCTTCAGTTAAATACTGCTTGAAACTAAACATATTCTCCCATACACCTTTGTTTCCATAAATATAGTTTACTTCAATACTTACTATTTATATCAATATATCTTTATGAATGGTCCGTTCATTTCTCCGAATTCTTTTTTTGCACCATAATATAATGCACTCAACCAATCTTGAAATTTTCCTTTTTTTGATATTTGATAATAGACTTCTATCCACCTTAAACAATGTAATTTTGATGTAATACGACCTAAAGCACTTCTATTCTTTTCATGGTGTTTAACACCATAACTAATTATTTCTCCAAGACCTGTAAATTTATTTTTCAATTCTAAAGGCATATCCCAATTAATATTTTCACCATCAAGTTTATATTTTCTAATTTTATTAAAATATTTAACCCAAAAATCTATTTGATTTTTAGTAAAATTACCCTTAACATCTATCATTGGGTCATTAACAGGTGATACTGGTCGTTCAAGTCCTAAACCTGATAAAAATTTCTCTATAGCTATAGATGATGATTTGCCTAATTTAGCTCCAGCACCTTTAGGAGTAATATCAGTTTGAGGACCAGTTTGTGGTTTACTATATTGAAAACTCCTTATCTGTAAATGGTTTTCTTGTCCATCAACAAAAAAATCTAATGCAAATTCACCTGTATCAAAAAGTGGGGCATCAACCATATCTAAATCACATTTAACACTTCCTTTTTTTAATTCAAATTTAATACCCTTAGCAGTTTTTCCTATATTTGCTTCCTCTAATTTAGCAGAAGTTGCTCCTTTACTTAGCGCTTTTAAAGATATAGGAATCATATCTCTACTTTTTAATAAATCTTTCATATACAAATTTAATTTAGATAATTTTTGTTTAGAAACTAATCCCTTTTCATTCCCTATATTTTCAATTTTTTCTATAATTGATTTTTCTTTTTCTTTTTTTACCATAACAATATCCATAGGATTCCATCTATCTTTAACAGATACACCCATTTTTGTTCTTGCTATTTTTTCTATGATAGGCATTATACCTTTATCTCTACTATAATTATATCTTTTTTTACCACTTACATATTTTTTAATTGCTTCTGCTTGAAGCTCAAATGTTTTAATCCAAGAAGCAGGCATATTTTCATAAGCATTTTTCTCAATATAATCAACCGTAGGAAATTTTCCACGCTCTATTACAGATTCAAAAACTATCCTTGAACCATTTTCTTGCTTTTGGGTTTCTTTAGCATCTGTTGCCATAGTACCTATATTTATTGTATCTAAACACAGTTATATGTCAAGCAAAGATTATTCTAGTGAATGGTCAGGATTATGACCTAATTTGATACGAAGCATCTCTGGTATGCCTCCTTCGCCTTTAAAAACTTGATTTTTGTTTTGAAACTTCACCATTCGTGAAGCATCTTCCTCAAAAAAGTATTCAGCAACAACTATATTTTTAGGGTATTCTATTACTCTCCAATATACTTCTTTACCTTCTTTAACAAGTTTTTTCTCATATTTCAGCTCTGTTGTTGACAATTTTGCTGGTTTTTTTTCTCTTCTCATCTTTTTTTCTCTTCTCATATAAAAACTCCAAAAACTCCACCGTAAATAGTATACCAAGCAGCAAATGCTCCTGCTACTCCAAAAATAACATCATCCCAATTCCAATGTCCCTTTGTCCATACATCTGACAATTCTTTAAGAAGAGTCGCAACTATTCCTGATACAATCATAACAGGCCAAAATACTGCAAGCATAGTTAAAAAATAAGACCATAAAAAATGTAATTGTAAATCTTCTCTTAACAATCGTTTAATTCTTTTACAGAAAAATAAATATATTGCTTTTATCATCTTTTAAAATTAAAATTTAATACTACTCTCGTTCTTGTATCTGTTTGGACATTTCCTTGATGTGGAATGTTATCAAATAATAACATTTGATTTTCTTCAGATTTTATCTTTTCATCATCTACAATTGTTTCACCATTACAAGTATTGAAATGATAAACTCCAATAACATAATCTTTAGTCTTTTTTAAATGAACATCTTTATGTAAAGGATGTAAAATCTTTTTATTTTGATTAGTATAACAATTTAATTTTAATCTTGTTAATTTTTTATATTCAAGTGCTTCTTTTACATAGGGGAGCATTTGTTGAAAATCTTTATATAGAGGACTAACTATTTTATTATTCCACATAAGGGCGTGAACAAACATAAAATTTCCATCATCCATATTTGTTAAAGTTGATTTATTATAATACCAAGGAAAATCTCCCCCCATAACCAAATCTCTCAAATGGAGAAAAAGAGTTCTAGGCAAGAAATTTTTTATCACTCTAACATCACCTCTATCAAAGTTTCTAGGCTCTACATTATCTACATCTACTCTCATATTTTAAAATCTGTAAATTTGTTATATACTTCAGTTTCATCAACTTCATCTTTTTCTGTTGTATTAACTAATTGTGCTTTCTGTTCTACATCATATAACTTCATTTTTCCCCTATCAACACCCAAGATAAAAGAACGATTCATTGTGGGGTCGTTATATCTGTTTTTTAACTGTTTTACTCGTATCTGATTTAAAGCTTCTAATTGTTCTGATGATATAATTGCAAACATAAAATCTGCTGTTGCTGGTAATCCAAAACTTTCTGATGTATCTTCTAATCCAATATCTGTTGAAACAAATCCTGTTCTTGTAGTTTGAGTAGCACTAAAAATTGGCATATTAAATTCAACTGCAAGACCACGAAGTTCTTCCGCAATTGCCTTAATATAAAAATAAGATGAAATATTACCACCACTAAATCTTGATGAAGAACAAATATTTAAATAATCAACAAATAAAACATCTGGTTTAAAAGACTTCTTTAATGCAAGTTCATTAATTAATGCTCTGAAATGTCCTGTATGAGCAGAAGCAGTTGGATATTCTTTTATAATTAATTGTCCACTAACTTTTTTCATCATATCATTAATTTTATTATCATACATTTTTTTAGGTAAATCGTGTATATCATCCATTGACATATTTAATAAGTTAGCATCAATTCTTTCAGCAATTCTCTCTTCTGCCATTTCTAATGTTATATACAAAACACTTTTGCCTTGTGAAATAAAAGAGGATGCAAAATGACACATAACTAAAGATTTACCAACACCAACTCCTGCAAGACAAATATTCAAAGTTTTCTTTGGCACACCACCTTTTGTAATTCTGTTAAAGTAATCTAAATCAAATTGTATCTTATCTTCCTTTTTGTGATAATAATCAAATCTTTTTTCTGAATCTGCAATATAATCGTGGCCAATTGTTGTATCAAAAGAAACTGCAAGGGCTTCTCTTAAAAGTTCTGGAATAGAATCTGGTGTTTTTGTTTTATCTTTACTATCTAATATATGAATGCCTGATAAAATGGCATTATGGACTGCTTTATCTTTACAAAACTTTTCTGTTGTATCTTTTAACCAATCTAAATCAACTTCTGATTTTTTAAAACCATTTATTATTTCTTTTATAGCTCCATATTGCTCTTCATTGATATTTCTTTCTTTTTCTAAATCAATTAAAATACTTTCTTTTGTAGGTGGTTTATTATATTTTTCAACAAAATCTTTTACTGCAAGAAAAATAGTTCTTTCATTAAAATCAGCAAAGTAATCCTCTTTCAGAAAAGGTAAAACTTTTCTTATATATTCTTCATTGTAAATTAAATTACAAAGAATAGTCAGTTCTAATTTTTCATTTGAGGACATCTTTTATTTTACCATCTTTTATTTGTTTTTCTAATATTTCAACTAATATATCACCAATATAATTAGTAAAATTTTTATCTATTTTCACATCTTTTAACCCTTTAGGAACTTGAAGTAAATCATAATCAAATTTCATAGGTAAAGTGCCATCTGCATTTTCATCTTTTGCAAAAGCAACTTTGCCATATTTTAATATGACATTTTTCCATTTACCTTTTGTTAGTTTTATTGCTGTGAAATCTTTGTTGTTTGCTTGAACAAAGACATACTTTTTAGAATCCGTAGAGGAATTCTTTTTTGACTTTTTCATTCAACTCATCCATAACTTTTTTAGTAAAATATTTTTCAGGGTCATTATTAATTGTTTTACCATATTGTTTTGTTCCATCAGGTAATTCAACTCTTGTAGATGTGTGTTTAAATATTCCATACTTGATTGCTAAATCTAAAAGACCATAGTATCTGTCCAAACCTTTATCATAAGTTAATTTGACATCTACTATTACATTTTCTTTAGTCAATCTTGATTTAAAATTCTTACAATGAATAATATTTCCAATAACATCTTTGCCTTCTTTTTCTTTTCTTTTACTTAAATAAATTATAGAATCGGCCGCATACTTTAAACCTTGACCTCCACCCATTTCTTGGGTAGGAAACATAGAGCCAATAACTGCATAAGTGTGATTTGTTATAATCAAAGGAACTTTTGCTTTTGCAAGTTTCAATGTTAAAACTCTAAATGCAGCCTTAACAACTTGTGCTCTGGTCATATCTCTTGTTTCTTTTCCTTCAGCAGTATCTGCCATCTCTTTTGTGGTAGATAACATACCTAGACTATCTAAAACAAGAAACAAAGGTTGTCTTTTATCTTCATCTTGTTTTAAATAACTATCTAATACTTTTATTACTTGATGTCTAAATTCTTGAACGGTTGTTACAGGCATAATTACTATTCTTTTATCATCAATACCTCTACCTGTAATCATATCTTTTGTTAAAGCACTTTCACTTTCAAAATATATTACACCACCATCTTTATGAGTATCTAAAAAATTCTTACAAATACCTAATGCAAAATAGGTTTTACCTGTTGCTGTTTCTCCTGCAATTGCTGTTATTTTATTTGATGGAAGACCTCCATCAAAATTTCCTGATAATAAAGCATTTAAAGTGTAACTTCCTGTATCAATGTAAGATTCTACATCACCAACAGATACACCTTCACTAACTAAACTCGCAAATTCATTTCCAGTATCTTTAATTATATCTTTTAAAAAATCACTCATTACATATATTATACACTTATTTTCTTATTTTGTCAAATATATCCATAGTTTCCATAGCCTTTTTTCTGCGAATATATTTTTCAAAATCAAATGGTGGTTTACCCATATCACTTGATATTCTTAATCTTGGATTTAAAGGCACCCATTCACTTGGAGGGTCATCATATCCATTCTCGTTCATCATATTCCACATATCATCAAACATTGTTTCTTTATCAATTTTTTGTGGACCACCGTCAGTCATATAAAAATTATTGTTGCCTTGAAACTTAAAAAATATTTCTATATTTTGTCTTAATAATTCCTTGTTAAATTCAACTTTTCTTTCCCAGTCATACATTTCTTTAAGTTCTTTATAATCCTTATCAGAAATCATTAACTTTTTTACTTTTTTTTCTTTTTTATTCTTAAACCATTCGTTAAACATTTCTAGTGCCTCTAGGTTAACCATTTATCTAATGTATTTACTCTTGAATACTTAAAATAATCCTTTTCTACTTTACTGAAACACCATATATTTTCTATATATAATTTATTCATAAATTCATCTAACTCATCTTTTGTTTTAAATTTGACACGGCCTTGTGGTCTTTGCATAATTCTCATACCAATTTGACCCACAAAATTATCTTTTAATATATCCACTAGTTCATCACAACTTCTATATCGTTTACCTTTTACGGTAGGATCCATAATATTAATAAACATATGTCCTGTTTCAGATAAACTCTTAAAGCTATTTATTGATACAGGTAAAAAGAAATCATCTCTCCAAGATTCATATTCACTAAATTTATGCCACGATTGGTCTTCCATACTCTCTCCACCTTCATTATATTTTTCAGTAGAAAAATAAGGTGGACTTGTAAAAGCACAATCAACATCTTTAATTTCATCCCAAGGTAAATCTTCAGCACCACATCTGTAAATAGTAACCTTTTTAGAAGCATTAATAGTAAAATAATTTCTTTCTTCTTTTATTATTGGAGTTCTATTTCCTAATAGTCTTTCATAATCATCAACTTGTTTCATATATTGAGCAAAGGTATTTGGATTTGGGTCACAGCCAATATATTCTTTAGCATTTGAAGTATAAAATCCTGCAAGTCTATCACCCCAACCACAACTAGTATCTAAAACTTTTTTAGCATTTGTCATTTCATAAACTGCTTTTGCAACATTAGGTTTAAATTGAGTTGCTATATAAGTTTGTAATCTAAAAGCACTTATATAAGCTTTTTCTGTTAATGCTCCCCCCACATATCTTTCATTTCCATCAACATCTTTTTTTAATTTAACATTATTAATTCCTCTCCAAATTGGACCTAAACAACTCCATATTTCTTTTGCTGTTCCATTATTCCAAACATCTATTGGAGATTTAAAACTATAACTAGAACAATCTAATCTTAAATGATTGTGATAATAATCACTAATACTATTAAATGTTGAAGGTGCATTTATAAGTCCTAATCCATGTTCACTAAAAGGATATTTGTAATCATCATACTTTTCAAAAATTTCTTTAATGACTTGTTCTTTTGGTGTCATATATTTCCAAACATCTTGTTTTACTAATGATTGAAAAGATAATATCATATCTTTTTCAGTAATCTTTTTTAAAGGAAATAATGGTCTAACTCTTGCAATATATTCTGCTAATTCTGTTCTAAATTTATCTCTACCTATATCATTTGTAATTCTATCAAAAGTTTGATTGTCCATAATAGGTAATTTATTTTCATTTAAATATTTTTCAAACATTTTTTAATCCTTTAATTCAACTTTCAGTTCTAAATTTCCTATTTCTTTTTCTATATACATCGCCCACCTAACTCTTTCAACATTTAATAATGACCAACAAAAATATATAAATGCAATAAAGGTCCAAACTTTTATATTTGATTTAGAAAAAGCCCAAGCAAAATATAATGCTAAAGCAATTACAAAAAGATTAATTATTATCAAAAATCCACCCATTCAAAATAACTCTTAACCTCATTATCAAGTTTTACAACCCAATGAGCTCTTTTATCAATATCTTTTACATCTACAACTGATATGACTGATAGTTCTGAAATATTACAGAACAATGATATTTTCTTTTTTTGTTCATCAGTTAACTTTTTATCACATCTACACAATAAAACATCTGGTTGTATTCCTAATTTAAGTAATTCTTTTACAGAATGTTGAGTTGGTTTTGTTTTATATTCACTTGCGGCTGACAAATATGGAATAAAAGTTAAATGAATAAACATAACTTGTTTTCTTCCTAATTCATTTCTTAATTGTCTAATTGCTTCTATAAAAGGAAATCCCTCCATATCTCCAACAGTTCCCCCAATTTCACATATGATAAAATCACAATCTTTTTTCATACCATACTCGCTCTCTTCTTTATTCTTTAAAATAAAATCTTTAATTTCATTTGTTATGTGAGGAATTATTTGAACAGTTTCTCCCAAATAACCTCCTGCTCTTTCTTTTTTCATAACATTTTCAAAAATTTGTCCTGATGTTGTGCTTATGTTTTTACTTTCAGATTTAAGATTAAAATAAGGGTCTAAAGTTTTTACTATAACTTTCAATCCTCTTGCTCTTAAAAGTGAAGTATAGGCTTCTGTTATAGATTCCTTCCCTAATGAAGAAACAACACCACCTGTTATAAAAATAAATTTAATCATTACATAAAACTCATTAAAGATGCCTTTTTTTCATAATCCCAATTCACAACTTTTAAAACTATTTTTAATGGGTCAGTAAATGTTTTTTCAAATTGCATTTCATAATCAATATAATCTTTTAAATTAAATTGTTTTGGTAATTTTGTCATAAAAGAAACAACATTACACTTCATAGGATTTGGAATTTTTAATAAAATATATTTAATTTTATCACCATTTTGTATAAATGGAAATCTATTTTCTAATTTTAAATCTTTTAATTTTTTATTATACACTAAAGCACCTTTAGTGTGTATTGGAGTTCCACTTCTAAATATATCTTTACTATGAGAATATTTTGTCAAAAAATTACAACTTCTTGGAGATGATATTGTTTCTGGCATATAACTAAAAAATTTCTTTTTAAAATCACTAACAAAATTTATCAAATCATCTTGTGCTCCTGTTAAAATAATATCTATTGCTTTTCTAATTTCTCGCCTACATACTTCAGGTGTTGATGACTTAACTGCCTCTACACCCATAATTTTTAATTTAGGTTTTCTGTATCTTATTCCTTCTTCATCTAAAACATTTAGCATATATCTTTTCTTTGCAACCCAAATTCCTTTATTTGCAATAATTTCTCTTTTCATTTCTAATCGTTGTTGAAAAGCATTTGTATAACTGCCTAATTCTTTAAAACACTTATTAATAAATGGTTGTAATTTTTGTTCTACAACTTTATCTAAAAAATTTAATATTTTATTATTGTCTTTATCTTTACACACTTTTTCAACTAAATCATTCATCTTTACATAAACGGAATCTGTATCAGAAGCAATAATATAATTTTTATTATCTGTTTTTAAAATACTATTCAATAAAATATTAAGTTTTTTTTCAATCCATCTTATAGTTAATTGTCCACTTGTAGTTATAGCTTCTGCTTGTCTTTTATCAAAAAATCTAAAATATTGATTACCAATTGCACCATAAGCACTATTCAAAGATATTTTCTTTGCCCATTGAATATTAAAACATCTTGCGGCTTCTTTTTTATACAAATCATCATTAGTTTTATCATATTCTCTTTTTGCTTTTATTTCACCTTCTTTAAATTCTATTCTACTTTTATACATTTTATCCATAAGTTTTGCAAGAAATCCTTCTTTCTCTCTAGTAAAAACTGCACCATTTGGACAAATAGTAATATTATTATCTTTATAATATTTTGTATTACATTTTTCATCTAATAAATTTTGCACACTTATTCCTTCACGGTGCATACCTTTAATAGTTTCAGGAGAAATATTATACTGCATAATTAAATGAGGATACAAAGAATTAATATCAAAAGAAACTATCCAATCGTGTTTTCCTAAATCAGGTTCTTTCACATATGCACCTTCAATTTCTCTATCTTTTTTACCTTCAACTCTTGGTGGAATAACTTTATTTTCTTTTCTTAAAAAATTATAGATAATAACATCCCACATTCTAACTTGTGAATATACATCTATATAATTTACTTTAGCATCATAAGCCATAGTAAAAGTCAATTGTAAAAGTCCTAACTTATCTTCTAACTTGTCAACTAAATTTACATCTTGTATATTATATTCTACAAATCTTTGATAATCTTTTTGATAAAATTCTCTAAAAGTTTCATAAGGATTTTCTGTTTTTTCCTCACCTACTTCAGTTTTTCCAATATAACCTAAAGTATAGTTCTCTCTCTTTACAGGAATAAATCTTCTGTATAAATCCAAATAATCTAAAGTAGTAATACCTAAAAAATTATAAACCAAATTACTACGACCTGCAAGCATAATATTATCTGATACTACTCTTCCCCAAGGAGAAAAATTACCCAATACTTCATCACCTATAACAACTCTTATTCTATTAATTAGATATGGTATATCAAAAAACTTTACATGCCAACCTGTTACAACATCAGGTGGATTTTTAGACCAAAACTCTATAATTTTTTTTAATAAATCTACTTCATTCTTACATTTAATATAATCTACATTTAAATCTTTAGTAATAAAATCACCAACACCCCAAGTTATAATCTTTTTATTTTGATGATTTTTGATAGTTACACAAATTAATTTTTCAGCTGCTTTATTAATATCAGGAAAACCATTTTCACATTCTGTTTCAATATCTAATGTATAAATTTTTATATAATCTTTATTCCATTCAATATCATTTTGATACTCATCAGATATAAATTGATAAAGAAATCTATCCATACCATATATTTTGACATTTGATGTATCTTTATATTGTTTTAAGAAATTTCTAGCCTTATCAATTGAAGGCAATTGAATTTGTTCTACTGGTTCATCCTGTAAAGTGGTGAATGTAGTGTTATCTTTTTTAGATTTTATGAAAAGTGATGGTTGATAATTAATTTTTTTAGCAAAAGACTTTCCATCTTTAATACCACGAATTAATATCTTGCCACCATATTGCAAGACATTGGTGTAAAAGTTCATAATTTATTTCTATTCAGTAATAAGTTTCTTTTTAGGCACAACAACTCCTGTACCAACATTTGCATTATAACTATTTAAAATATCTGTTTTTGGATTCGCTGTAGTTACAACTTTATCTTTACTTAAAATAAATTCTTTATCATCTGAATAGGGTATATAGGGGGATAGGGATAATCTTATTGGACCGCCAGGTTTTGTTGCTGGCATAGGAACTATAACAAAAGCATTTTTTATTGTATATTCTTTATCATCACTTTTTATTATTTCACTAATAATATCAGCACCCATATCTAATCTCAAAATTTTTATATCTGCCATAATTATATATTATATTACTTATTCGGCCCTTTGTCAATAGGTCGTATTCTTCTACTTAAAACAAATGTTCTTGACGGATTTACTGATACATTCATTCTTCTTATTGTATTTCTATTAATCAATAAATCGGAATGAGAACGGACTCTTGCATCTAATCCAATTTCACAATCTGGATAAACTCCACCATTAAAAATAACATCTAAATGTATTACAGGTCGTCTTTCTGTAACATCATCATTATCTCCGTGAGTATTTGCTCTATAAACTTTACTAATATCTTGTAATTCACTCTTATATCTTTTTTTATTATAAGTCCAATAAACTATTTTTTTATCTGTATTTATTTTTATATTTTCGGCATGAAGGGTGCAAGCATAAGAACCATTACCTGTATCTAATTTTGCTCTAACTCTTCCAATAGTTTTTAATTTCATTGTTTCTAACCAACCAACTTCTCTAGTTGATTCTGGATCCCAATAAGCTCTGTTTGAAATATATCTTATAATATTATTTGCTAACATTTTTCCTGTAATTTTACCTTTATGTGTTGGAATAGCATCATAACTTTTATAAGAATAACCTGCATAAAGAGCTCCTGTGCCTGGTGAACCATTGACTTCAAGAACATAAATTTTACCTTTATGAATAATATGGTCAACTCCCACCATATAACCTTTTGATGCTCTAGCAGCTCTTAATATAACTTTAATTTCTTCATCATTTAATTTATAAGGTTCTGATGTCGCACCTCTATGAATATTTGACCTAAAATCTTTACCTTGGACTCTTTTTGTGGATGCAAAAATCTTTCCATTTACAACAAATGTTCTAATATCATATTCTATATCTAAAAATTCTTGAATTAAAAGTTCTGCATTATGTTTAAACAATGATTGTATATTAGAAATTAAACTTTCAAGACTATCAACAATAGAAATTCCTATTCCTTGAGTTCCTGTTAGTGTTTTAATAACTACTGGAAACTTCCCACCAATCTTTTTAAAAGCACTTTCTATTTGTTTTTCATTTGAAACAAAAGCAGTTTTAGGTTGAGGTATTCCAAATTGTTCAAAAAGTATTGTAGTTGATAACTTATTGTCAGCAGTCAACATAGCTTCTCTAGTATTAATCATAAAAGAGCCTGCAACTTCAAATGCAGCCATCAATGCAAGTCCAGCAGAATCATCTATTGCACCAGCACGACATATAACACAAGTATTTCTGCCTTCAAATTCTTCTTTATGTTCATCAGCATCTAAATTACTGATAGTTACGGTACCTTTTTCTATATCTTTATCAGCAACATAGGCTGTTTTAGTATTAACAATAAAACAAGGTATATCTTTTCTCTTACAAGATTTTCTAAGCAAAGATACAGTAAGTTCTTTTTTTGATTTTTCTCCTGACCTTCTTCGCCTAACGGTAGGATTTGCTTTTGTGATAATAACAACCTTAAAGGGGTCGTTGTTGACCTTCTCTTCAGAAATAAATTCTCTAAAATTGAGAGCTTTCATACTTCTCCTTTAAATTATTATTCTTCTTTTTTGTCGCCTTCGTCGGTTTCTTCAGGCTTTTGTTCCGGCTTCTCTTCATTTTCGTCACCATCATTAATATCTTTTGGAACTTCTTGACTTTCTGATTTGTTTTCTTCTTCAGGTTTTTTGCCAATATTATATTTTGCCTGTAAGTTCCACTCACTCTTTTCTTTAAATGCTAAAACTTTTATTTGAGAAAGAGGAGCTTTCTTTTCAGCTTCTTCATTCTTTACTATTGCAAGTAAACTCCAATCCTGCAATAAACCTGCTATTGTATTTCTTCTTTCAATATCATTTTGTGTGATTGTTGAATCTTTGCCATCTAATGCAAAGAGTTCTTTGAAATGGACAATATAATATTTGCCCTGCTTATGTAATATATGACAAGATTGATATAGTGTTTTATCTTTTCTACTTGCTACACCAACTCTTGATAAAGTTTCTCTTACTTTTAAGAAGTCATCTGGTTGCGCCAATGTAATTTCTAACATACTTTCAGGCGACCAAGAAACTAAATCTTCTTCACTCATTTTTTTCCACCCTTTTCTAATTTCTTAATAATATCCTTAACTTGCTTTTGAGTTAGTATGTTCAAAGCATCTTTTGCTTTTCCATTACTATAACCGAAAAACTCCTTAACATACTCCAAGTTTTTTAATTTGGTTTTAGAAATCCATCTGCCACCAAATCTTTTCTTTATACGAATACTATTTATTAAAAAAGAAAATTGCATATCCTTTGGTAAAAAATGTCTACCGTTCATAGCATTTGCTTGTAGAATACAATCATAATGTTGTGATAAACAACGATTAATCACATAAGGTGGATACTTTTGTGTCCAAGTTGGGTCATTACTTCTTAACAAATCTTCTTTTGTAGAATTGATAGCAGTTAAGTAATGTTTAAGTTGATATAACTTTTCGTTTTTTTCTTTTTTTAACATTTTTACTCTTTTCCATATCTTCAAGTTGTCCATCATAAGGCAAATTAGTCATAACTAATTCTATATGTTTTTTATCCCATGCCCAATCTTTACTTCTTTTCATCAAATTTCCTCCATACATATTTTCTCATATCGTGGCAAATAACTTCATCCATTCTTCCGTGGACAAGAGATTTTGTTTGTCCTTCTTTTTTTGATTTCTTATAGCAGTTAAATTGTTTTTTTTTCATTTTAATTCATCAGATACTTATTACAAATAGGAAAATGGTCTTTCATAATATCTACTATCTGTTTAGCAATTTGTCTTGTTTCTTCTTGAGCATTCGATTTAGTCCTCAAATTACATACTCTACTAAAAGCATATAAACTACCTGTCCATATCCATTCGGTCATCATATTTTGAGGTAATATCATACGAGCCATTTCTGGTGCAATACCTTCTTTTAACATTTTATTATAAGTTCTTATTGCAACATCAACAGCACTTCCAATATAAAACTTTATCTTTTTATTTCCTGACCCTTGTTTTATAGATTTATCTGGTCTACTTCTCCATTCATCTATCATATAAAATTCTGGTTGGTCATCTACATACCTTCTACTCACTTCGTTCCAACTTAATCCTACTTGATGTTTAACTAATTGTCTAGCAACAAATATTGGTGCCTTAATTCTTAATGACAATGAAGCGTGAGCAAAAGGTGACCAATGCCCATTTTGTGCCAAATATTTTATTAACTTATCATCTTTGTCATCTAATTTCTTTTTAACTTTTGCAAAGGACACTCTAGCAGCATTAACTACTGATAGGTCACTTCCCATTTTATCTATAAAATCAACTTTCATTTTCTAATTGTTTTAATAAATTTTTTTGTTTTAACGACAAATTAACAGGAGTTTCTACAAAAATATTTAATAATAAATCTCCTCTTGTTCCTCTTTTTAATCTTGTCATTCCTTTATTTGGAATTTTTAAAATATCTCCTGATTGAGTTCCTTCTGGTATTTTAACTTTAACAAGAGTGCCATCAATTGTTGGTGATTCAATTTGCCCACCTAATGCAGCCTTTGTCATTGTAATTGGTATCCTAGTATATAAATCATCATCTCTTCTATCAAAGTGTTCGTGTCTTAATTGATTTACTAAAATATATAAATCTCCTCTAGTTCCTCCTTGTCTTCCTTCTTCTCCTTCACCAGCAACTCTAACTTGTGTTCTATGTTGGACTCCTGCTGGTATATCAACTGATAATTCTTTTCCAGTCGCACCTTTTACTACTATTTTTTTACCACCTAATATCTCTTCTAATGTTAAATCATAACTATAAGTTATATCAGCACCACGAATTTGAACCGTGAAACCTTTTCCTAAATCGTGAAATCTATCTCCAAAAATATCAAATCCGAATCCTTTATTTTCTCCCCCACCTTTAAATATGTTTGAAAATAAATCATCAAAAGCATTCATATCCATACTCATACCACCTTGACCCCCACCTTCAAAGGCGGCATGGCCAAATTGGTCGTATTGTGCTCTTTTATCCGGGTCTTTTAGGACTATATAAGCTTCACTAATTTCTTTAAACTTTTCCTCGGCTTCTGTATTGCCTTGGTTTTTATCTGGATGCCACTTTAATGCTAATTTGCGATATGCTGATTTGAGTTCTGCTTCTGAAGCTGTCTTCTCGCAATCTAATATCTCGTAGAAATCTCTTTTTTCTGACATTAGTATTTGACATTTGGTTTAGATTCACCTAAAGGTGTTGCATTTAAATTAAAAGATATACACCTTCGCTCTTCATTAAAATCAAAAGGATAAACCTGATGAGAAAGCCAAGCAGGAAAAATATATAAAGTTCCTATTTCAGGATTTATTGAATGATTTTGATTAAACATTAACCATTCTGGTTTATAAGGCAACCAACCTTGAAAAGATAATTTGCCATCAGGACAATCTAAATCTTCACTTATTCTTTTTGGAACTTTTAAATATAATATTCCTGATAATACTCCACCGTGTGTGTGAGGTGGATTATAATCATTATCATATTGACTAACAATCCAAGTTTGAATTATTTTTGATTTATACTTTGACCATAACTCCTTACTTCCTTCATCAGCAGTTACGGCTTGACTTATATAAGCTTCACACAACTTTACTATATTTTTTCTAAAAACTTTTATAGTTCTATCTTTTTCAGGATCCTTATTATGTTTATGTGGTAATAAAACTTGTTGTCCTTTTTTAATAACTCCTGCAAGTTTATTTGAATGGTCAACCTTTTCAGGACTATTTAAAACTTCATCACAAATATTATTTAATTCATCTATTTGATTTTGTGGTAATGCTGTTTTAACTATTGGAATTCCAAATATAGGAAAATATCTTAAAGATATATTCTTTTTAGTTTCTCTTTTAGATTTTCCAGTTTCGGTATTTTTTTGCAAATTTGTCTTTTGGTTCATTACTTTCAAATTTTTTTCTTTTATAAATTGGTGTAAAATCTTTTGGTATCACAGGTTTAGCATAATCCTGTAATTCTTGTATTCTCTTCCAAGCAAATCCTGAAGTCATTTCTGTTTCAGTAAACTGACAATTAGCAAGATATATGAATAATCCTATTCTTTCTTTCCAAGAAGGCAATTTTAATCTTCTTCCATAAATATCAGATAATCTACCACTTGTTATTATTGAGGCTGAATTTTGTCCTAATACTATTGCTGGAACACCAACAAGTAATGCTTCTATTGCAGCTATACTATTATAAGTTATCAATGCTCTACACTCATTTTTAAGTAGTTGTCTTGTTAAACTATTTCCTAAAACTCTTTCTCTTCTGCCAGGTTTTTTTCTAATTATAATCTTGTCATCTGTAAATTTTCTTAACTCAAAGTGAGTTTTTTCAATATATTCTTCCACATCATAACCATAAAAATTCATAACTTTTTGACTTGGTGGAGCAAACATAATAGGACCTTTTTGAAATCTATTATTTTCTGCCGACCAATAACTTCCTTCACTTTTACCTTCAGGCACTAAATCATAAAATCTATTTTTTTCATCTTGCTCAAAATCATTAGGATGAGGAACTTTTTGCAAATGTAAAGCCTGCATATTATTTTTATGCATTCTATGATATACTTTATGTTTCGCATTTCCAAAGTATCCAGTATCTATATAATAATAATCTATCTTATTTTCAATACATTTATGAATATCAAAAGTTTTTCCCAATCCTCTAAACAAGCAAGGTGTCTTATCTTTTCCTGATAAATCTAAATCTGGACCTTGTCGCATATATCTTCCTTTTGTTCCAAAAGACATAGCAAAAATGAAAGAATCATATGGATTAATATTATCTTTATCTTGATTTTTTAATTTCTCCCAAGAAGAATCAACACATCTTAATTCAATATCTTTTCTTGCTTCAAATAAATCTGCAACTGCTCTCATAGATTTTTCTGGACTTGCATGTTCTTGTAAATCATATAAAATCTGCTTAAAAACTCTAGCAGGGTCTTTTGGTAAAGGACCTTTTGTTAAGTAATTTTCTATTACTTTACTTTTTAATTGAACATCAGAATGTTTTAATTTTATAAATTTTTTATAATTAATCATTTAAAATTACACCTCGCCATAATTTCTGTTAAACAAGCAACCATATTTATTTCGTGGTCGGCAACAAAAGCTGCTTGATACTGATACTTTGCAATAATTAAAACTGCTTCTGGTATAGATGGTTTATCTAAATGATTATATAAAACATCATAAACATTTCTAAATAAACTTGCTGGGTCAGTATCTAAATTTTGAACAACCCAACTTCTCATATCACTAAATCTTTTTTCTTTAATACATTTGACTAATTGACCACTATTAATTTCTGATAAAGAAACTAAAATACCACTATCTATTTTTCCACGAACAGAATATCTTTGTAATTCATTTATAGTCCTTCTAAAATCTGGATAATACTTTATAATTAATTCTGCTAAAACTTTATCTTCATAACTTAAATGTTCCTCATCTAGAATAGATTTTAATCTTTCTAAAAATGATTTAGCAGTTTTCTCTTTTTCTCCATTTGCAATTCTAAAATCAATAACGGTGCAACGACTATGTAATGCAGGAATAATTTTGTTTTTAAAATTACAAGTAAAGATAAATCTACAATTTTCAAAAAAAGTTTCTATAAAGTTTCTTAAAGCAGGTTGAACACTATCAGCATTCATATAATCTGCTTCATCAATTATTATAACTTTATGTTTAGATTCTTTTGTAAGAGATACGGTAGATGCAAAATTTTTGACTTCATTTCGTAATGTATCAATATGACGGCCTTCATCAGAACCATTGATTATAATATAGTCGCAATTCAACTCTTCACACAAAGCCTTCGCAACCGTGGTTTTACCGACACCTGATGTGCCACTTAACAATAAGTTTGGAATTTCTTTTTTCTTTACAAATTCAGTAAAGGTCTTTTTTAAATCGTTTGTAAGAATACAGTCTTTAACTGTTTTAGGTCTATACTTCTCAACCCACAAAAAATCTGCCATAATATCTCCATAATATAGTAATTAAATTAAATAATTATTAATGTTATTAAAATAGCAACTAAAAGTTCTATCATCTCATCTCCTTATATATCCTTAATATAGTAATTAAATTTTTAAAAAAATCAAGATAGTTAAAATTAAATTTATACTTACCAAAGATAAAACAAGTATTGGTAAAAAAGGAATTAATTTTAATACTCTTTTAATTTTTTCTTTAAGAATAAAATCTTCTAATTCTTTATCGATAATATTTCTTCTCATACTTTTTCGTGTTCAGGACAATCTTCTATAACTTTATTAGCAACTCTAGAAGCCCAATAACGGTCTAAAACATAATACCAAACACTATTAATTAACGGTTCAACAATTGCATCCGTTAATGCTATCATAAATGGAACTCTTGCAATCGCCATTAAACAACAAATAGCGATACACATATGTCCAATAGTATAAACAATAGTTCTTAATATTGAACCGTTGTTATTTAATTTTTGAAATGCTTCTATAATAAGTTTTTTATTTATCATAATTTATAGTTTCCTCTTTAATTTCATCTCTTTGTCTTTTCCAATGCTCTCTTAAACTTTCAGAAAATTCAAAAGTCATACTCATATCTACTTCAGAAATACAAAGAGCATTCATCCAATCATATTGCTGGCCAGTCTTATCAAAAACTTCTCCAATAACACCAACAATATTTTTTTCTTTATCTTTCCAACAAGCAGCGTGTGTTTTATATGGAGTTTCAATATGAGCAATCATTGTATTTGTTTTAATTGCTGGATTTGTTCCTATCAATGCAAATAAAATTGTCATTTTTATCATTATTAAAACTCACTATCAGGTTCTAATGCAATCCAATATTGTAATTTAAAATTTTTATTGATGAAATGTGATACTTTTTGTTTGCTTATAGCAACATCATAATCACCTGGTATAATTTTAAAATTTTCTGCTTTAAAGTGTGCTGAAAAAGTCTTATCTGTTTTTCCTAAAACAATAGAAACATTATTTGATGTTTTATTCTTTTTATCAGTAGCAGTTAATAATAATTCGCCACCTTTACCTTCTACAGCAACATCAGGTAATGCTAATCCTGTAATAGCTTTTTGTAATTTTAAAAAAGCACTAGCAGTTAAAGTAAAAGTAACTTCTTTATCAGGAAGTTCTATCAGTTTTGAAGGCGATGTAATAACTGATTTATCAGCAAATCTATAATTTATAGATTGTGTATTTTTCTCATCAGAAATCAATACTGAAGAACCACCATTAAAAGTTAATTTTGGTTTTTCAATAAGTTCTAATGCTCTTAAAAACTCTGCTAAATCATAGATAGCAAATTCTTCAGCAAAATCTTCTGATAATTCTGCTTGAGCAAGAATATTTTTCATTTGAGAAATTGTCTTAATACTATTTCCCTGCTTAACTAATAAATTTAGATTTATTTCAGAAAAATTTTGTAGTATTTTAATGGAGTTTTGGCTTAAGTTCATTTTCTAATCCATCCTCATCATCTTGGTTAATTAATAATATAACATAATGTATAGCCTTTAGCAAGTCATTACGGTTCCTGCCTAGTTTCTTTCCATATCTGCAAAGATACTTTATGGCATTTGCCTGACAAAAGTTTTTAGATATTTTTAAAGTTTTGAGTAGGTCTTGGACTTGAAATCCATCAGCACCGATAGAATAATGTTTACCGTATGTTTCTTTAATATACCCTTTTATCTCATCACAAATTTTATCTTCATTATATTTAAAAGGTTTAGTCATAATCATAATATAAAGTTTAATTATATAGAAAAATGGGGATAAGTCAAGCAACCCCCATTAAGTTTTTGGTTATTTTATATCAATGGTTTTGGCCTTTTTTTCTTCTGGAACGATTCGTTCAAGAGAAACGGTCAAAAGTCCATCTTTTAATTCAGCACCATTAACTTTAACATCCTCAGCGATTGTCCAACTTCGTTCAAAGTATCTTTTAGAAATACCTTTGTGAAGGACTTCGCCTTTTTTATCTTTTTTATCAGATGTATCTTCCTTCTTACTTTTAACGGTCAAAGTATTTTCTTTTGAAACTACTTCTATGTCATTTTTATTAAAGCCAGCTAATGCAACTTCAATATTATACTTGTCCTCACCGACTTTTTTAATGTCATATGGAGGATAGTTATGAGAAGGTATTTTTAAATCTTCATCAAATAATGATTCAAAACGGTCGAATACATTATCAAATCCGATTGTTAAAGGTCTTAAATTATTGAAAATTGAAGGGACTCTATGTATCATTTTCAACTCCTTTTTAAGCAAGTTATTATTAATAAGCGAATACCCATAATGGCATATTCAAATTCTACTAATATATATAATGTTTAATTCCTAGATTTCAAGCGATAAAAAGCTTTTTCTTTAGCTAATTGCTCTTTTATAGGACTTGTCCACTTTCTTTTACGACTACTTTCTTGTTTCTCCTGAAACAATTGTATCTTACGAGCAGCTTTTTTTCGCCTTCTCAAAGATTCAGTAAGTCTTCGTTTTCTTTTTTCACTAGGCTTTTCGTAATATCTTTTAACTTTTAAATCTTTAAGGATGCCTTCTCTTTGCACCATTCTCTTAAAAACAGAAAAAGCTTTATAAAAATTGCCGTGTCTTACATAAACGGTTACCATATTTTTTACACCTTCTTTCAAAAAAGGTGGGACTTTGACATCCCACCCTGGAGGTTACATTACGAATAAGATAGGTTAAACAGCAGATGTTGCATCGCTGTCTTCCTCACTATCATCGGATTCACTTGTTGAATCACCTTCAACTTCAGATTGTTGTTGCTCTTGCAAAATACTTTCAGCAGTAGCACCGGAATCAACTTTAGTATAAAGGTCAACAAAGGAACTTTTTGTATCATCATCAAAACGATTGGTACAAACTTCAATTGCTTTCATTTTACTACTAAAAATAGTAAAAGCAGTAGCAATATGAACCAATCTTCTTGTAGATACTATCTCATCAATACCACCATCAAAGAATGTTTTTCTGATTACTTCAGCCCAAGTAATAAGTTTTTTAGTGAAATCTGGATCAGATTTTCCAGCAATCTCTAAAATCTTATTAACAATTTTCTCTTCAATAGCAGCAGAAGGATATTTTTGTTCAAAAGTAACAGGAAATCTTTCAAGAAATGCTTCATTAAGAACATTAGTTCCAATGAATTTTCCATCTTCACTTCCTTGACCTTTTGTATTTGCTGTAGCAATAACATTAAAACCTTCTTTAGGAGTAATATACTTATTAATTTTTTTAATAAAAATACCACTACCTTCTAACACAGGTTGTAAACACATTATTTTATTTGAAGCAAGGTCAACTTCGTCAAGAAGTAATATTGCACCTCTTTCCATTGCCTCAACAACAGGACCATTTTGCCAAACCGTTTGACCGTCTTTTAATCTATAACCGCCGATTAAATCGTCCTCATCAGTTTCAATGGTAACATTAACTCTAATACATTCTCTTTTACTTTCAGCACAAGCCTGCAATATTGAGAAAGTTTTACCATTACCTGAAAGACCTGTAACAAATACAGGATAAAATCTTTTAGACTTTACGATATTTCTAATATCAGTATGGTTACCAAAAGGAATAAATGTTTCATCCTTATCAGGAACAACATTATCAACCATTGATGAAACTATATAAGCAGCTTCTTTTTTAGTTTCTGAATTATCAGAAAGGACTTCAGTCTTTGGTTCAGAATCTGGTTTAGTAGGAATATCAGAATCAGTTGTAGGCAATTTATAAGTGCCTCTATCAATTCTAAAATTTCTGATTAACCAAGATGGCCAAGATAGACCGTGGTCTTTAACTAAAGTTTTTATATCAACTCTAGTTAATGTGTCTTTGTTAAAAACTTTTTGAGCAAGTTCAACAAACTTTTTTTGACTTTCATTTAATTTTATCATAATAACACCTCCATTTCGATTATATTAATAGGATAACATAAAAACCTTTGATTCCCAAGAACTTTTTCCAATCTATATCATTGATTTTACTCACTTAAGCCACCTTTTCAATAAATTTGTTCAAAATGACTCTGGATTTCACTTTTCCAGAGCAAGAATTTCTAAATACACTTTTAATTTTTGATGTTGTCAATGCAACTTTATTTCCTTCTTTATCTTTTAAATCATCTAATTCTGATAAATCTTTATTATCAGTATTTAATTTAGGAGCAAATAGTAAATAATAATCATCATATCCTGGTTCTTTAACAATAGCATTTCCATTTTTTCTTAATTCTCTTTTATGTTTATCTCTTTCACCATAATCACAATAATTTTCTACAATATAAGTAGCCCTTCTTGGAACTACAAAAAATCCAAGATTTGTAGTTGCCCATTGTTCTTTTAACATTTTTAATAAAACTCCAACAAAATTAGCATCTACATTGTGTAATCTTCTATCATCATCACTTTTTTTATAAGGAAGAGAAAATCTTTTTTTAGTCCTTCTATCTTTAACAACATAATGATAATCATACAAATATGCACTAGCATCATCCATATTTTGGTGTGGTAGTTTTTCTAAATCTTTAAGTTCTTTATTATACTTTAAAACTTTACTCCAAGGGCCATTTGCCCCACCATCAGTTAATGTAACAAATGATAATTTATCAACTCTATATTTTTGTCTAAAAGCAGGAACTAGGTCTTGCATAGCAACTAAAGCTTCTACTAACGGTGTTGTAGTTAAACCAAATCTTGTTGGTGTAGATATATAACCGTGGTCTAATGAATCTTCTTTTTCTTTAATTTCCTCATAACTAAATTCTTCTGTAAATCCTTCTTGTTTTTGCCCTTTTTCTAATGCTGAATAACGATAACTATAACCCATATTTAAATTTTCAGCAAGAAAATATAAATGATACATACATTTTTTAAATTCTTGTTTGGTACTTCTATGTGAAAGGACATTTAATAACTCAAAATCATTCATAGCCAAATCATTTTCTTTAAAATCCCAATATTCTGAATTTAAGTATTTGCTTCCTTCTTTTCTATCACCCCAATCATTATTAATATCTCTAAAAGCATAAACTTCAAAAGGTATTTGGACTTTATCACAAAACCAAATTAAGTTCATTAATTGTTTTGTAGTTTTAAAAAGTGTATCACTCATTGATGAGGACCAATCTAATAGAAATATCATACCGTGATTTTTGTCATCTGGCAATTCTACAAGTCTTTTAAATAAATCTTCATTAAATTTATAAGTGTGTAATTTCATTGGGTCAATAACTCCTGTTTTATCAGTTTTTGCTCTTTTATATTGCCTTGCCTGTTTTCTCATCTCAAATTCTTTAACAAGATAATTTACGGTCTTATTTGATTTCTTTTTAAATCTATTAAAAGATGTATGATATAGATTATACTTTTCTTTCATTAGTTTTCTATAATTATTTACTTCTTCTTCAGTAGTGTGTCTATCAGAACGGTCATAATGAATAGATTTTTGTGCTTGTTGTTCCATTTCTTTTACAAATTCTTTTGGAGTAACTATAACATTTTTAAGGTTTGGTTTAGGTAAATTAACATATACACTATCTGAAGCATCTTTATCTCTTCTATCTGACATACCACCTTCTAAAGCAGCTAAAGTTTTAGAAATTCTATCAGCATCAGATTCTTTATTATTATCACCATCTTTACTTTGTTGACCAGAACCTTCACTTTTTTGACCACCTTTTATAGAAAGTGCCTTTAAATCACTTTTACTTTGAGTTTTATTATCGCTGTTTTCTTTTTTAAATTCTTTATGTAATTTTTCAGATAATACAACAACATCACCCCAAGTCTTTAAGTTTTCACCTTCAGTTATTAACTTAAATTCTTGATTTGTGAAGTCTTTTTCACTAAACTTATTAAGTTCATTAGTTTTAAAATATAAGTTAAATTTATCAACTATATTATAATCACTAAATTTTTTGCCTCTATTTTTAAAGAAATTGTTTTTCCACAACCATTTAGCACCATTTTTATAATTATTGACAATACCAGGATATCTCTTTTTTATCATTTTATCAATTCTTGCATCCTCAACAATGTTAAAAATATCTAAAGGAATTTTTGTTTTTGAAGCCTTTTCCCATCCCGATACAGGAGTGTTTATAGCGTGAGAGCATTCGTGGGCGATAAACATATCAAGAGCATCTTTATCTAATTCTTTTTTGTAAATAGGAATTGTCAGAATTCTATCTTCCATATTAAAAGAAGCAGTTGTTGCTCTTCTAAATTGAACATCAAGATTTTCTGTTGCAAGAAGTTTCGCTAAATTTGATTTTTTTTCTGAATTTATAGAATTGTCTTTAAATGTAACCATAACTCTACTACTATGCTATCAAAATACAGCATTTTATCAAGGAAAAAATGGAGATTAACCCATTGATTCTACTGAATTTAGTAAAAAAATGGTAAGTCTTTGAATTTACTGAATTTTTTATTTTTTGTCTAAAGGATGCTTATAACTTCTCAAAGCAAGTGATTCGGTTTGACCAAGTCTTTTTTCCAAATCAAAAAGTTTAGTAGAAATTTTACTCAACCTTTTCTTAATCGCTGTAATATCTTTCAAAGATGTTTCGATTCTTTGACTCGTTAATTTTACCACGGTAATAGTCTCCTTAAAAAATCAAATCTTTTTTTCTTTGGTTTTTGTAATAACTTATGTTGATGATATGCAGCTCTCCAAGTTGGAGGTGCCTCTTCTGGATGAGGATGATAATTACCAATATAATCATCTCCATTCATATCTCTCACATAATTTTTGCCTAAAGATTGATATGTATCATATAATTTTTTAACCCTATCAACTATAACAGATAATTCTTTATACAAATCAGCTAATTCTGACTGAATTTCATAAAGCTCTTGTCTTATCTTTTTATCTTTTTCTCTACTATTCATTCTTTGGTTCTTCCCTATAATTTTTTGAATACCACTTATAAAATTTTTCATCATTGAAATACCATACAATTTCATCAGGTGGCACTTGTCCACTAATAATACATTCTGCTACTTTTTTATAATTTTTTTTCTCTACTGCTTTAGTCATTATTGCCTCTTTTGAAGTAGAAAAACAGGTTCCCACTTTGAACCTTGTTCTTGACTTGATAGTTGCAACTTATATGTCTTAACCCAAGTAAACCCAACCTTTTCAGCACATTCTCTTGTATCATCCTCAAAAGTAGGGTAATTCTTTGTATTTGCGACATTTATAGCACAATACTTTCCTTGTTTTAAACCTCTATAAGCATTATTAAGTGTTGTAAATAAAAACCCTAATTTCCAATCTTGTAGATGGCTCCACTTTAAATATGATTGACTTTCGTCATCATCATCATAATGTTCCCAATCAAAATAAGGAGGTGATGTAAATGCAAAATCAAGAATTTGGTTGTCAAATATTAATGATTCACTACCTTGTTTTAATAATTTATATTTGTTATTAAAATTTCCATATTGCTTTCTTAATTCAACTAGTCCCCTATATGTATCACCACAAGGGTCAGTTCCTATATAATTAACTTTTGATATTATTGCACCTAATAATCTGCCACCATATCCCATTGACATATCCCATACGGTATCTCCTGTTTTACAGAATTTCTTATATAAAGCTGCAGCTGCTGTAGGTCTAAAATTAGAAACACATTGAGTTCCTGTATATCTTCTCAATAATGCTCTCATTATACTTTCTGACCTAAACTTCTTTTCTGGTGTAGTTTCTGTTGTTTCACCGAATAAATTACTTGATGTGGGCATTAAATCATCAACAGATTGTTTAGGAAAAAAACTTCCTATTAATAACTTTTTTATACCTTTTTTAAAGTGTTCCTCATTATTATATATTTCCATAGGTGTTCTCATTTTACCACATCTAATTTTAAAATGGTGTGGCATAAAAGAAAATGCTAATGATGAACCTAAAATATTTGATGTTATTATATCGTCTTTTATAATTGAAGAAATATCAGTATTTTGTAATTTTTCAAATTCTTTATTTCTCCACTGCCTATCTGTCGGATAATAAGGAAATCCTCTTTTTTTCCAATAATTAAAAACTAAATCTATATTTGCTTGCAATTCTTTCTCATCTGCCACAGGAGCACTTTTAAGATTACCTTTTCTAGTTAATCTATCGGAATTGAGAATATCAACATCTAGTGTTGCTTTTGATTTTTCTTTAAGTAGTCGCATTGTATAAAAATATCTTTCCTGGAATTGTATTGTTTTTCCAAGCTATTTCACCTATCTCTAGCATATCATTTTTTAGGTAAAAGTCAATAGCTTCACTATTATCTGTTCTTACACTTAAATAAACTTTCTTATTAATATACTTAAAAAATCTTTGTAATACATCACTTGCTGAACCATCTCTATTTTTAGCACAAATTTGATGTAAAATGCAATCACCCTTTTTTGCTGATGTTGTTCCAATCTTACGGTTCACTTTATACACACTATAAGATAATGCAACATCTCTTTCAAATATTAATAAACTAGTGCCTTTGTGTTTTGAAATGAAATTTGATGTAAAATCAAATTTTTTAGCATTGTTCATAATCATTTGTTTAACATAGTCGTGTCTTATGTGTCCAAGCCATTCTTTATATTTCTTAAAAATAGCCATAATATCAACAAAATCTTCATCTCTAGCGTGTATCACCTAAAACCAATCCTTTTAATATTGCATTACAATAACAATCAACTACTAAATGTATTCTATCTATTTTACTATTATTTTCAACTGAATGTGGTTTTGTAACATCTGTATAATAATACTTTCCTTCTACCATTAAAAATGTAATTTTATTTTTCTTATCCCACACACTAAACTCAACTTTACTATGTGTTCTTATAGGAATATGCAATCTGATAATTTTGCCTATTTCAAATCCAATATCTTTATCTATTTTATCAGTATGTTTGCCTATTATTGTTCCTGCTTTTAAACTCATAAATCTAACTCTTTCAAAATCAGCAGGTATTTTTTTTAGTATTTCATTGATTGGTTTTAAAGCTTTTTCTTTTCTTAAAAATGTATCTTGCAATTTAGAATCTTCATTAACACCACTTTTTAAAACACCTGGTTTTAAAATATTGTTTATATCATCACTATAACCTCTTAAAGATAAAGCAGTCCAATCAGTTCCTTTTGTATATCTTGTTTTTACTTTTGAAAACTGCATTGTATCTAAAAAATTTGCAGCTGTTTTTAAAGCATCATAATCAGTATATGGTTCTATATTTACTTCTTTTAATACTGGTGTGTTCATTCTTTTTCCTGGGTATGATATTGAAATTTTAACAAATATTCATCATCTGCTTTTTGCTTGGTTACATTTTTAGTTTCATACCACAAAATCCAAACAACTAGAGAAACTGCAAGTATATTTCTTATAAGTCCAACCACATCTTTATTTGATAAAAAAATCATTATTTGTTTTATAATATCAATTAAAAGTTTTCTTTGTTTTTTATTAACTTTTTTTCTTTTTATATCTTGTTTCAAATACTCATCAACAATTTTTCTTATGTTGACTTTTCTTTTCATTTTGTGTTAAAATCGTGGGTACTAGACATCATCACACTATCAAAAACCAGGTCAGTAGCGGTCCTATGACTTACTTCCACCTTCTGATATGTGCTTTCCTACTTTTTTTGCATATTCTTTAATCATTTTCATTTGTTTCTTTTTCGCCATATCTAATTTTAATTTACTAACTCTATCAGTAAAAACTATACCCTGCATATGGTCGTATTCGTGTTGATATATTCTAGAAAACATTCCATCTAAATCTTCTTTGATTACTTTTCCATCTATATCTTCATATTCAACCTCTACAATTCTAGGTCTACTGATATTTAAAAATAAAAAAGGAAAAGTTAAACAGCCTTCTTTCATTAATACTTGTTCTCTATATCTTAAATCAGTTGGCAGTTTTGGAATAATTTTAGGATTAAATGCTGTTATTTTTCTACGATTCTCTAATAATAGATTATCACCCATAACGAACATACGAAAAGGCAATCCACATTGATTAGCAGATAATCCAAGTCCACTATACTTATTCATAGTTTTAAACATTTTATCTGATAATTCTTTTCTATCTTTTATATCAGTATCTTTTAGCATATCATCGCTAAAAGGTGCAACAAGAGTTTGAACTCTTGGGTCTTGTGGGGGTATTAATTTAAATATTTCCATCTTTAATTATATATGCTGTGTGTTTTGTTATTGTTGTCATACTAATCTTGCAAAATTCTTATATTTCTCAAATTTAATTGTATTAGTAAATTTATCAAATAGTATATCACCTTTATGAGAAATAATAAAGGTATTTTCATTCTGTAAATTTCTATTTAAAATCTTAAAAAAAGATTCTGTTCCTTCGCCATCTAAACTAGAATCAAAAATTTCATCTAATATTAAAATATTTGTATTGGTGCTATTTTTTAATTTAGCAACAGCCCTCCAAGTAAATAATAATGCTAAATCAATTCTCATTTTTTCACCTTCACTAAAGTTATTATAACTAAAATCATCTCTATATCTTGATTTTATTGTTTCAATAAATTCATCATTTAATTCAAAGTTAATAAAGAAATCCATATTTTGTAAATATTCATTTATTAACTGATTCATAATAGGTAAATATTTCTCAATAATTTTTGTTTTAGCACCTGTGTCATTAACAATTTCCCTAGCAATATCTACTATTGCTTTTTCTTCCACAATCTTATCTCTTTGTATTTTTGTATCTTCTAAATCTTGTTTTAATTTATCTAAACTTGTATAAACATCTGTTGATGATACTCCATTTGTTTTAATTTCATCTATTTCTATTTTCACTTTATTACTAAAACGATTTATTTCATCTATTGAGGTGTTTATTTTTGCTATATTTAATTCTAAATCAGATATTTTTTCTGAAACAGAACCAATAGCATTAACTCTATGTTCTGCTTTTAATGTTTCACTAATTAAATCTTTTAATCCTGTTTCTAATTTTAATATTTTAGCATTTCTTTCTGATATTTTAATTTCTCTAACATCTTGTTTTATATCTTGACCACAAGTAGGACATATATCACTCTCTTGTAATGTTTGTAAACTAGTTTTATGATTTAAAATATTTGTTTCTAATTTAGCCTCTAATATCTGTAACTTATTAACTTTTTCATCTACATCAGGTTTATCTGAAATACTTGTTTTTAAATAACCCAACTCTTTATCTATTTCTGATAATTTTGAATTATATTTTTCAATATCTTCCTCATTTTGTTTTAATAAGTGTTCTTTATCTGATAAAATATTTTCATTTTTATTCTTTATTGTTTCAAAATGTTTCTTTTCTAGATTATATTTTTCATCTAATAAATCACATTTATGTTTTATTTCTTGAACATTTTTTGTTAATTCTTGATTTTTTAATCTTAATAGTAAAGCCATTTGAGTAAAAACTTTAATATCTAATATTTCTTCTACAACTTCTCTTCTGTATCTTGCCCTTAATCTCATAAAAGGTTCATAACTTGATGAACCTAAAATAACAACTTGGACAAAAGAACGATAATTTAATTTTAAAATATTTTGTTCTAAATGTTTCTGATAATCTACATTTGAAGCATCTTGATTTAAAAGAACATCATTACAATATATTTCAAAAAAATTCGGTTTTATTCCCCTTCTAATTTTAAAATCTTTTTTTCCAACTGAAAAAACAACTTCAGTAACACAATCTTTTTCATTAATTGAATTAATGATTTGTTCCTTCTTAATGTATCTAAAGGGTCTATTAAATAAAACAAAACATAAAGCATCTAAAAGTGTTGATTTACCACTACCATTTTCACCTATAACTAAAGTGCTTGCTGATTTATCTAAATCAATATTAATAAATTGATTACCAGTTGATAAAAAGTTTTTCCATTTTATTTTCTTAAATACTATCATTAGCTTCACTATACAAAACTTTCAATAGTTTTTTTAATTTTTCTTTATCTACTGAAACATTTAATTGTTCAATATATTTGTTTAAAAATGTCATAGTATCTTCACCTGCTTCAGCAAGTAAGTCTTGTTTAATTGATTCTTTTATTTCAGAATAATCTTCTATTATGTTAATTTCGTGTGTTGTTATCTCTTTATATAATCTATCAATAAATTTATCAAATATAGTTGCATTTGTTTTATTTGCAACAATTATCTTAACAAAACAATTATTATATTCTTTTATCTCTTTTGATGAATATTCTTCCTGTGTGTCATCATATATTATCTTTTTAAATATTCTTAAAGGATTAGATATTCTTGTAAGTTCCCTTGTTTCTGTATCAAAAATATGAAATCCCTTTGGACACTTATAATCGTTCCAAGTCATCTCATATGGAGAGCCTAAATAATAAATTTGACCATCATCAGATTTTTTATGAAAATGTCCACTTAAAATCTTTTCAAATCTACTAAAATGTTCTTTCTTTAGTCCTTCTCTATTAATATAACCCGAATGCATCTCAAATCCTTCAACAGCCAAATGCCCCATAACAATATCAGCACTAGCAGTTTTTAAGAATTTTTTCGTTTCTTCCTCTACATCAGGTGCAATCCAAGGTAAAAATAATACTTTCGTGCCATTAAATGTCTTTATAGTAGGTCTTGTGTAAATATATGGTTCGTGTCTACCATCATAAGTGGTGCATAATTCATCAATAGCATTTATTAAATTTGTATTTTTATAATATGTGTCGTGGTTGCCTAAAATGATATGTGTATCAATCTTTTCTTTCCACAATCTATTAAAAAAACGATTTCTTATATCGTGAGCAATTTTAAAATTAACAAATTTCCTTCTATCCACAACATCACCTAAATGAATAAGTGTTGTAATATTATTCTGTTTCAAATAAGGAAAAAAATTAGTTTCTAAAAACTTATAAAAATACTCATTAAATATAGGACTATCACTTCTAGCACCGAAGTGAGTGTCATTTAGTAAAGCTATCTTCATAAACTCTCTACATATTTTTTAGAGAGTCCATAATCATCTATAAGCTCTTTTTGAAAAGCTTCCGTAGTCCAACCATCATTTCTATTTGAAATAAGTTCGGATTTAAGATAATCAATTCGCTCTTGGTCTTTTACTGTTAGTTTTTTTCTTACCATTTATTCTCCTATAAGCTGTTCCAAAAAGGGATCGATACCAAGATGCTGTTGCTCTTTCATTTGGTAGTTTACCCCACATTACTTTGTTCCATTGTCTTTCGTGAAAATAATATAAAATTGTTTTAGTGATGATTTCCAAGCCTGCGATACCTCCTGCAATAAGAGGAGTGCCTGTTAAGAGCCAAGCAATTAAAAAAGTGTCGGTACTGGCAATCACCCTCCAAGTAATTGTCTTACAAAGAGACCTTGTTCTTGCATTATCAAAAGCCATTATTTTTTCTTTTTTGCTTTTTGTTTTTGTTTTTGTTTTTCTGTTAGGGCTTCTTCTTCAACATATTTGTCATAACTATTTCTTTTTAAAAACTCAACTAACTCATTTTTATATTGAGTATCATCCATAGTTTGTTGTGCTAAAGTTGCTAAGCCAGATTCGTGTATTAATTTATTTTTTATTAATGATTGTTTTTTCTCTTTTTGTATTCTTCTCACAAAGGCATAATATATTATTTGTGTGAAATATGCAAAAGGATTTTTAGATTTTTTTGGATTAAAATTTTCTAGATATTGTAAACAATTTTCTATACCATCATTTATCATATCATCTCTATATGTGTAATTGATAAAGTTTGGTCTATATGATAAGTGATTTGCTATTTTTAAAAAACATTCACCTATGTAATTCGTGACTCTTGGCTTTGGTTTCTTTTCTCTTTTAGCTTTATTAATTGACTTTTTAAAATCAACCATAGCAACCAAAAATAATTTATTATCTACATAGTGTTCGGGTTTTTTTGTGGATTTTCTTACCATAAGATATTATAAACAATTTATGAAAAAAAGTCAATAGATTATAAAATCTGTTCTGTTCTTTTATAAACATTGTCATCAGAATCTTCAACTTCAATACTTATAGAACGAATCGTTTTAATTTCCCATTTTAATTCAGGAAATTTAAAACTAAAAGTCGGATTTTGTGATGTTGAAATATCACCGTGAAAATCAAAAAGATTATATTTTTCCGTTTTTTCTATAAATGGTCCATTTGCTGAAACTTTTACTCTTTGAACATAAAATGGTTCTATAAATTCTGTTGTAAGAGGATTCATTTGCAATCCACTAAATTGTGGATGCAATACTGAAATTTTTATTCTATCATCTATAATTTTTGTTCTTATTTTTCCTGCTGTTTTATAAAAACTATTAATATTTCCCAATGGTGGAGCAGCACAGCCACCTGATGCTTTTACAAAATTTGCAACTTGATAATAGTGTGTGTTAGTTTCAAAAATTATTCTTATATTAGAATAAGATTCCAATCTAACTCTTATATGAAAATCTATTTCAGTTAAAAGACTATCTCTAAAATCAAACCAAGACCCTGCTGGAACAGGATTCATATCAATAACTAAATGAGCAAATTTAACATTTTTTCTATGTGTTCCAAAACTTATAGGAACAAATGCACCATCAGGTGCTCTTTTTGGTGTAAGTAACCAAGAATCTTTATCTTTATTAATAAAAGTTTTATCATTAAAATATACTTCTTTTATTTCATTCCACCTATGTTCTCTACAACTTTCATCAGTAGCGCAATATGATTGAATAGTTGTATCTCCTGGAACTGCCTCCATTTCTATTTTAGGTAAAGCTTCTATGCCTTCTATATCTTCAGTATATGAAAGAGCATAGTTTTTACTAAACCACACTAAAAATAAAAGTAAAAGACCTATAATAAGTAATAATCTGTAAAAATGTGGTGTGAAATAACCAAATGTTCTTTTGCAAAATCCTTTTATGAATTCTCTTTCTCTTCTTCCAAATTCATTTTTAGCCATAAATGTTGCTCACTTTTTTTTCTTCATTTGCTTGTTTTTCTTTATTCTCTATAAAATCTTCCATATATCCGTGTCCTGGTTTATATCCCCAACTAACATTAAAAGAAATTGATATTCTATCTTCTTCATCAAAATTTGGTTCAACTGAATGTTCTAGCCATCCAGGAAAAATAATAATATCACCTGCTTTTGTATCTACCCTTTGTAAAGAGCCTCTAGCAACATGTTGAGGCTCCCTAGAACACATTGAACCTTTTCTAGGGTCGTGAAAATTTATATCACCTGACTTCTCTGGTTTTTTTAAATAATAAACACCTGATAAAAATGCACCTGGATGGACATGAGTTTCATTATATCCTCCCTTTGGACATACATTATACCATACAGTATCTAACATCATTATATTTTGTTCTTCAGGCACTTTCATTATTTTAAAAACAAAACCAACAGCATCTTGAAGACACTTAACAAAATCTTTTAATTCAGGTAACTCTTGTATAGTTGGTTTACTTTGCCAACCCATTTTAACAGAACGATTTAAACTTGGTTCCTTTTTTTCTTCCCATTCTTTTTTTAACTTATAACAATGCTTAATTAAAGGTGGATTTATCTTAGCTGAAATAGGTAAACTTCCTCTATGAACTAAAGTTGGAAATAGTGTTTGAGTAATAAGTCCTTTACCTGGTTCCAATTTTTTTTGTGTAGTTTTTTCAGCTTCATTTAAAGTTTTGTTAATATCTTTTTGTTCTTTTGATTTTACACCATACAACTCTTCCATCTTTTTATTATGAGCATTTCTTGTTTCTTCACTAGATTCTGGCTCATAGCCTGTTTCGTTTTTTTTAGTTTGTTGCTTTTTAGCTTCTTCCGCTTTGTGTTTTTCAAAATTTTCTTTTTGTCCCTGAGCAATCTGCTGATGTTGTTGTTCATAATTGAACAAATCAGGTTCTTGTTTTTTTTCGGATTTTTTTATAGTGTCTTGATATTGATATGTCATTATGTCTCCATTTTATTTCAAAAATCACTTGACAATTCTAGGTTTTATGGTATAATGTCTATGTAGGACGAAGAGATACCAGCTACCCCAATCAATGAATTGTCTTTTTATTAGTATAAAAATCTGCTAAATCTTTTAATCTCTTCTGCATTTTATCACTAGTGGTTATTGTAGAACCTCTAGGGTCCTTTTCTTTAGAAATCTTATCTGCTTCACTATCTAACAATTCATAATTTACCGCAATTTTATGATATTTTTCTTTTAAAGCATCATCTGCATTTGCAATTGCTACTATTTTATCTCTTGAAACAGCTGTTGAATTATCTTTACTAAAAGGAATCCATCTCATTAGTGTCATTTGTTCAGTTATTCCTACTCTACTTATTTGAGGAATTGTTCTCATTAACAATGGTTTATGGCATATAACCATATGTTCACTTTCAGTTAATTTACATACTATATCTTCGTTAGTATCTAATTTTATTATTTTTACATCTGTTACTGACATTAGTTTTTTAACTCCACTTGATGGATTTCATAGTTGAAATCTTCTTCATTGTAAATATTTATACGATTCGAAAAATGTTCTAGTGTATAATTCTTCTTTTTGTTATAAGTTAAATCATCTGCTATGTCATATAAAGTAGCTTCAGTCTTATTATCCCCGATTCTTAAACCACGGCCAATTGATTGTAAACTTCTTATTTTAGATTTAGTGGGTGATGAAAAGACTATATTATGTAAATTTCTTATATTAATTCCTGTGCTAAATGTTCCATAACTTGCAACAATAATTGCATTATCTTCTTTCTCTACAATACTTCTTATTTTTTCTCTATCTAATGCTTCTACACCCCCATAAACAAAGAATACCTTTCTATTCTTTTCTGCTTTCTTTTTTATCATATCTAATAATACTTTACCGTGTTTTTCAACTAAAGTAAATAGACAAAGAGTATTGCCTTGTAAGTTTAAACAAAGATTTCTTATAAACTTATTTCTTGGTGTATGACTAACCAAAAAACTCATTTCTTCGTGATATTTCTTATCGTGAACATAATGCCTACTATCTTTTGTATGATTTAAAACAAGAGCATATATTTTTAAAGTAGATAATTGTTTTTTATCCATCAACTTTTTAGTTGTTGTAACTTTATTTACAGCACCAAAAAGTCCTTCTAAAACTAACTTATGTGTTTTAGTTTCATCTAATGTGCCTGTCAATCCAATGCGATACTTACAATCAATCAATTTTGTCATAATGCCTGTTAAAGAACGAGCCTTAAATAGATGTGCTTCATCACCAAACACAGCACCAAATTTTTTAAAATATTCTTGTGGAAATTTATACAAAGACTGCCAAGTGGATATAATAACAGGTTTATCAGATGTCTTTTCATATCCATAATATACTCTATGACAATTAGTTTTACTATCAAATCCATAATCTTTAAAATCTGAATATAATTGTTCTACTAGTGATGTTTTAGGAACTATAATTAATATTTTTTTCTTTTTTAACAAATAATATCTCACTAAACAATAAATTACAAAAGACTTTCCTGATGCCGTAGGACTTAATAATAATGCTCTATTATGTTGCAAAGCATATCTAACAGCATCCAATTGATAATCTCTTATTTTAAATGATGATAAAGTTTTAATATATTTTTTTAAGTAATCAACAGGAATATCATTTATTTTTTCTTTGACACCTTTATCATAAACCAAAGTTAAATCATTTTGTTTTGCAAATTCTTGTATATATGGTAAAAGTCCAACATATATTCTACCACTTGCATATTGAAACAATCTTATTCTACCATCCCACACTCTACTTCTATATTGTGGAGTGAATTTATAACCAGGAACTTCAAAAGAAAAAAATTCTGATAACATTTTTCTAGCAGAAGCTTCAGCATCAAGTTTTAAATATACTTCATTTTCTTTTGATACAATAATTGCATTAGAGTTTGGCATATTGAAATTCATCTTTATTGCCCATATCACCCCTTAATATAACATTCCAAGCAACACTTATTCTATTAAACTCGGTGTTATTAACAGGAACCCAATGAGTTAACCAAGACGGAAAAATATACATTGTTCCAGCTACACTAGGGAAGGTTAATAAATTTGCATTATCAAAATTGTGTTTTTTTGAAGGCAATAAAACTTGTGATTGTTGTCTAGGGTCGGAAAAAATAATACTAGTTCCACCATCAGATTGAGCATAATATACACCACTAAAAAAATTATTTGAATGAGTGTGTGGTGGATGTGATTCACCTGGTTTTAAAACATTAGTCCACATACCTGTTATTTCCATTCTATCGTAAGTATATCCTAATGTCTTACAAATCATTTCTATACAATGTTCTATATTTTTATTTAAAACATCAAATTCTTTCAACTTATACATTGTGCTTTTACTTTGCCAATTCTTCTTATGTGTATCCTGCTCAAGGACATAGTTAACTATTCTTTTATTGAGATGTTTTTTTTCAGCAACTTCGTGTTCCCAAAGATGAGTTGGAAACAATCTAAAATGTTTCATAGTGTAAAATGTATTTTCTAGATGGCTCCACTTGTAAATTTCTTCCAATCTATGGCTGATTTTATTTGGAATCCTCTATTCATAATATTTTTTAATGTTCTATCAAGATAATCAACTATTGTTTCTTGATACTTTATTTTTAAACTTAATCTTCTGATTTCTTCATCTGAATCAATATATCTATCCACATCATTTCTTAAAATTTTTAAGTTAAATGGTTTCTTTTCATAAACTTCTGAATCAGATTTACCTGTAAAGTATTCCCACTTTTCTCTTTTTAAAAGTTTGAAATCTTCTCTACTTCTATCTAATAAGAGTTTAAACTTTGTGTAAAGTTTTAAATATTTACTATGAAGTTGGGGGATTTTAATTGATTCCAAATCTAACTCACTATCGTTGATTTGTAAATCTTTTTCTACTAATTCCTGAATTTCTTCTAGGGTCATAATATATTATTATATCAGATTGGCGTCAAAAAGTCAATTAAGCAAAGAGTAAATATGCTAAGCATATTAGTAACAGGATTATCGCAAATTCTTCTTTTTGTATGTCTATTCTCATTTAATTCCTTTTAAATACTATGACAACAAATATCATCTGAAGCACCGTGAGCAACTTCTCCAATATCTGCTCCAGATGCTGGCGACCCAAAAGCATATCTTTCTTTTGCATTAGCAGTTGTTCTAGCTACTACATGACCATGAGTTAAAGAACTCACACCTCTATTTGCACCATAAGCCATCCATGGTGCCGCATGTTCTCCCACATCTGCTCCTGATGTAGGACTTGCAAATGGAAATCTTGAAATTTCGTTTACTTCTGGTGCCCCTCCTCCACTTATAAAACCATAAGAATTGGTGTTATCCGTGCAACCACAACTTGCATATTTTGCTGCGGCTGTTTCTCCAATATCTGATGAAGGAGTAGAAGTTCCTTTTTGGTATCTGTAAATATGGTCTATTCCACTTCCTGGGGGTGCCCCTCCAGCAATATAAGTGTATGAATCATCATCATGGGATGTAGGCCATTCTTTATCAGTAGCACCATGTTCAGCGACATCATTTGCTGAATAGGGAGCTACAAGTGAATAATCTTGTATTGTATCTCCTGCGCCAGGGCCATCATTACCACTAAATAAATATCCTTTTGTTGCACTCCAACCACTTCCTGCATAAGCTGTTGAATTGTTAACATTTCCAACATCGGATACGGTCGTTGGTGCTGATGCTGGAAAACTTGCGACTTCATCTCGGAGTGTTACAGGAGTAATTCTTCCACTTGCTAAGAAGC
>VTLG01014435.1_pt1 | contig 68638 bp, 83 predicted proteins | sample 4694571 | NCBI WGS metagenome assembly VTLG01 (sample SAMN12604809, study PRJNA352737) | marine metagenome | biome: ENVO:00000447; feature: ENVO:00000209|ENVO:00000569|ENVO:01000036; material: ENVO:00002151; isolation source: viral sequences binned using virsorter ...
TGAGCATGACGAAGATGCACATTTTATAATGATTTGGGAAAACGAAGGTGGAGCAGGATATAAAAAACTACTAGGGTGTACTAGAGTTTGTCTACCTTTTAGTCATATTTATACAGATCAGGAAGGCGAAGAGTATCAATATCCAGTATGGGATAAATGTACTATCGTAGATTTACGAGTATCTATGTTTCCACACCCTAAATCTAAAGCAATAGCTCATATGTGGGCTCCTGAATGGGGATTAAGAATTACAGGTACACAAAACGGTATGATGGATATGTATGCCGATGGACACCCAATACTATTAGCTCATGCAAAACATGAGCCAAATTTAAGATTTATTGGTGAACACATGGATCAGTGGGGGTATATAGGATATAGATGGGTTTATGAACCCGAGGATAAGAAAGAGTCGGAGAAGATCTTAGGCAGATGGTACATGGAGTACGATCAATATGACTGGTCGTAAGAGACTAGCTAGTCAAGTAAAGCAACGACAACGCTCTCAAAGAAGGATTTATTTACATATGAATAAAAGTAGAGCATATACTATAAAAGACTTAATATTTCCCTTATTTGTAATACATACAGATAATGTAGAGGAAATAGATGGTATTTTATGGATTGAAGATCAAGTACTAGATGACAAAAATATGTCAGGAAAAACGCTAGGTTTAAGAAGGATACAGAGTCCAATGAAAAGTGTGTATCCATTAAAGTATATGATTGAAGATGAAATTGGACTAATGAAGCACAGGGGAACAACCTTTATTGATACTGAAGGTAAAGTTATAAATTATGAAAAGACAAGAAGTCTTAAGTTAAAATATCATAAAATAGCTAAAAGAGAGAAGAAAGGAATAGCTACAGTTTTATGGTTAAAAGATGTCCCTTTTCCATTCGCAGAAAAAAGCCCACCCGATATAGAAATTACTTGGGCAGGAGTTTTATACGATCATGGAATCCCTTGGAAAATATATGATTTTTCTGAGGAAAAGAAAAAGGACACTTGGAGAAAAATTTGAAAATAGGAACACGAAAGTGGTTTGCACTTATGATAATACTAGGCATTGGTTTAATGCTAGTTAGTTGTCAAGTGCATAAACCAATTGAAGGCTTATGTTATACAGATAAGCAAGGCACATATTTATGTGACGAAAGTGAAAAGATTAAAAAAGAGTTAGAGGAAGAAATTGAAAAACAATTGATGGATCCTCCAAGAGATATGTTTGATCATTGTAAGGGCTTAGAACAAACAGATGCATGGCATTGGTGCATCAACATACACAGGATAGCGTAATGGATATACAAAAAATTATAGAGAAAATGCATGAAGGCATTATTTTACTAGAGTACACAAGTTTAATTAGTGGAACCCAAAAAGTAAGGGAAGTAACTACTTGCCATAAATATCTTCCAAAGAAAGCACAAGTATTTGGAGAGCATTGGGTACAAAATGTCTCTGATGAGAAACTGTTGTGTTATGATATAGAATTTGCTAGATGGGACGACATTGATATAAATACAATAATTAACTGGCAAGAAATTGAAGGAAAAGATTGGAAAGTGAAAATGGCACAACAAACTGATCTTAATTGGGACGGCAATGTTTAATGTGCGGATTTGTAGGAACTACTAATCACTCTCTAATAGAGATGATGATAAAAAAGCAAGAGCATCGCGGTCCTGATGCGCTTGAGTATTGGAATGATGAAAAGTTTTCATTCGCTCATGTACTCTTAGATATCAATGGAGAGAGACAAGTACAGCCTTATATAACACCTAAGGGCAATATATTATTATTTAATGGGGAAATGTATGACACGACAATTCCCAATGATACAGAATGGCTAGGAAAAGCATTGGACAAGTATGGATTCAAATTTTTGGAGCATACAGATTGGCATGGATCAATCGCGTGGTACCTACCTAAGCAGAGCAAACTAGTTCTAATACGAGATCATTTTGGGGCAAAGCCTTTATGGTGGAGATGGGACGGAAAGCAGTTTGAATTTAGTACTACTTTGACTAGTTTTTTCGGTAAAGAAATAGATGAAAATAAGTTTACTCCTAAATTTTTAGAGAATACTCAAAGTTTCGGAGATCAAAGTATTTACAAGTCTATTTATAAAGTAGAGCCAGGTGGGTGGTTAGAGTTTGATTTAAATGATAATTTTAAACTTCATAGAAAAAACTTATGGAGCTATTTTGATATTGGATCTGAACCGTTAGATACGGCAGAATTTAGATTTAATATCAAAGAAGCAGTCAATAAAGTTGCAAAAAATATAAATAAGACAGCACTATTTTTAAGTGGTGGAATGGATAGTACAATAGTTGCTTCCCTTTTAAGAGATTCTAATTTAGATTTAGAGGTCTTTACAATGGGGTATGATTTAGAGCAAAGAGGACAACATTGGGGACACAAGGAACACGCTTGGGAATCTGACATGGCAGTTAAAACTGCTAGAGATTGGGGATATAAAGTACATAAAGTAATCTTAGATAGAGATGATAGATCCCATTTTGGAAAGATGTGGTTAGCAAATACACATTATATGTGGTCTGATCATAATAGACAAGCCCCTAGATATTTATTATGTAAAGCAGCAAAAGAAGCAGGGTGTAAAGTAATCCTTTCAGGAGATAGCGGAGATGAACTATTTACAGGATACTATCATCACAGAAAAAGATTTGTAGAAGGAGAGTGTGAAAACTCTGTTAAATTTTTTACACAGCAACGATGGTTTCCATATAAAGCATTTGGAGACGATTTATTAAGTAACACTTTATTCTCTGATTTACTATGTACTTCAGAACAGAATATCTTAGCAACAGATCAGACTGCTGGAATGTTTGGAATGGAAAGTAGAATTCCTTTACTTACTCAATCGTTTGCAAAGTATTGTTTAAATATAAAAGGAAGTGTAAAGTTTAGACAAACAAAAAAATATAAAAAAGGTACAAACAAATTTTTAATGCGGGAAGTAATGAAAGATTACTTACCTGATCATGTGCGCTTAAGAACACAAAAAGTAGGTTGGTCTAGTCCATGGGATAATAACCACCCTGAATTAAGTCCGAAGTGGAGAATACAAGCAGCACAATTTATTAAGACACAGATATGAAAAAGCAAAAAGCAACAGAACTATGGGGCAGGTATAGAACAACTACTTACGATTGGTACTTAAAGTGGGTAGCTAGTGTAATTATACTCTGTGCTATGTCTATAAGAGGAGTTCCCGAGTGGACAGAATGGGATCTAATGTTATCAACTATTGGAGTATTCCTATGGTTAATAGTATCTCTTGTATGGAAAGATAGAGCTTTAATTTTGTTAAATGGAGTAGGGTTACTGTTTCTTGCAAAAACTTATATACAAATGTATTTAGTATGAAAGCAGTTTATAGTAACAGAATACAAATAGAAGGAAATAATACATTACTTTCAGCAATGGAGTTAGAACTTACATATAGTTTACCTCCTCGTATGCCGCAAGATCCTCCTATGATAATAAAAACAATTAGACCTTTAAGAGAGGGTTTAGTTTCTATACCAATGGGAAGGGTAGATTTAGTCCCAGATGATTACGAGATTATCGATAAAAGGATTAAAATGCCAGTAGACTTTCCTGACTTTAAGTTTATTTTACGAGAAAGTCAAAAAATGACAGTTGATGAAGTAGATGACTGTGCTATAATTAACGCTTGGGTAAGCTGGGGTAAGACAGTAGCAGCTTTGGCAATAGCTAAGAAACTTGGACAAAAAACACTAGTGGTAACACATACAACCAATTTGAGGAACCAATGGGAAAAAGAAGTACAGAAAGCTTTCGGGATAAGCGCTGGCAGAATCGGGTCAGGAGTAATGAACACTTCACCCCCAATAACTATAGGGAACATTCAGACTTTGTACCGCAGAATACCAGAGATAAAACATTTATTCGGAACAGTTATTTTAGACGAGATGCATCATGTGAGTTCTCCAACCTTCACACGTATTATAGACGAAATGCCCGCAAGATACAAGGTAGGACTAACAGGAACATTAGAGAGAAAAGATGGTAGACATGTTGTATTTAGGGACTACTTTGGGCATAATGTTTTAAAACCTCCTAAAGAGAATTATATGACTCCAAAGGTTGATATCATTAAATCCGAAGTACGATTTCTAGATGGATCTTATACACCGTGGGCTGAGAGAGTTAATCATCTAGTAAATACTGAAGAATATGTGCATAGTATCAGTTTGATTGCTTCTAAGTATGCAGCTGAAGGGCATAAAGTACTAGTAGTATCGGATAGAGTTGCATTTCTAAAAGTTTGTCATAGATTAGTAGGAGATAATTCAGTATGTATTACAGGAGATATGGACTTTGCAGAAAGAGAAAAAACTATGAAACTAATTGGGAGATCTAAAAATATACTGTTTGGAACACAAGCAATATTTTCAGAAGGTATATCTTTAGATGATCTTAGTTGTTTAGTACTGGCTACACCAGTAAATAATGAACCATTACTTACCCAGTTAATTGGTAGAGTAATACGACAGAAAGAGGGTAAGTTACAGCCCACTGTTGTAGATATTCATTTAAAGGGTAAAACTGCTACTAGACAAGCAAATGCCCGAATGGGTTATTATATAAAACAAGATTATAAGGTTAAAGTATTATGAAAAGGTTTGAAAGGAATGTGTTGAGCAGAGAAAAAATAGTGCTTGACAAACGCTTGTATTTTTGGTATAATATATGATATATTATAATTGGAAAAAGATTGTAGAAGCGAGCAACGGAAACGTTGGTGACATTATTACAATCCTTAGAATAATTACATATAGGATTACACCTAAGAATTATTATGATAAAACCTTTAAGTTTTATGAAAAGAATTTTGGTGGTAGTAGTTTTCTGATAAACCCAGATAAACTACTTACTACTGGTCGTGCTCAGTATAGTGATAAAGAAGTTGCAGAATATGTTGGTGTCGCATCATTCCGCAATTATCATGAGTACGTTAAAACCAATGATACCACACTAGACCTCATTTTCTGTAAAGTTAGTGAGGACATTATTAGAAAAAACAGACTGCTCGAAATTAGAGAGGGGTTTATTCACTTTAAATTTGAGGAGACAACAACGGAGAAAAATTATGGCTATTAGCTTTAATCAAACCAAGGGCTCAGCCCAAAAAGACAAAATTGAAACTTACAATTTTGGCAACCGAGAGGATCACAAAGTTCGTCTAGTAGGCGATCTGCTTCCTCGTTATGTTTATTGGGTTAAAGGCGAGAACAACAAAAATATTCCAATGGAATGTTTGTCGTTCGATAGGGCAACCGAAACCTTTAACAACAAAGAACACGATCACGTTCGTGATTTTTACCCTGACTTGAAATGTGGTTGGGCATATGCTGTCCAAGGCATAGACTACTCTGACAATAAAATCAAAGTAGTTAACCTAAAAAGGAAACTTTTTGACCAAATTTTAGTCGCTATGGAAGACTTAGGCAACCCAACAGATAATGAAGCTGGCTGGGACGTTTATTTTAAAAGATTGAAGACTGGACCGCAGGTCTTTAATGTAGAGTACCAATTACAGGCACTCAAATGTAAGCCTCGTGCTTTAGAAGATTGGGAATCAGAATTAGTTGCAGAACTAAAGTCTATGGACGACGTACTTCCGCGTCCTACCCCTGATGCTCAACTAGAGCTATTAAAGAGAATTACAGCTGCGGATAAGCAAGAAACTGTTGATGATGAGTTTGACGTATCATGATCGGAGTTGGCGAAGTATTCCCTGAATTTGATTTAACAGGAGTAGATAAGGATAATAACTTTGTAGATGTTTCAGAGCAAGATCTTTTTGGAGATTGGTCTGTCCTATATTTTTATCCTAAGGACTTTACGTTTATATGTCCTACGGAGATACAGGGTTTCGACGGATTAGTAGGAGGATATACCAAAGTCATAGGATTTAGTCCTGACAATGAGTTTTGTAAAATAGCATGGAAAGAACAAAATGATCTTATCCGTGATATAGACCATACTCTTGTAGCAGACTGCGGTAATCAACTTGCTGAAGAACTAGGAATAGTATCTGACGCATGGGTTCCTTATAGAGCCACTTATATACTTGATGACGATAACGTTATTCAATCTGTAACAGTTAATGCCCTAGACACAGGTAGAAACCACCAAGAAGTTGAAAGAACACTTCAAGCCTTACAGGCTGGTGGACTCACAGGGTGTCAATGGGAACCAGGAGATGAGTTCGTAGCATGATTTTATTCACAGCAGACTGGCACTTGAAGCTAGGACAAAAGAATGTACCTTTAGAATGGGCATGTGCTCGTTATAAGTTATTTTTCGACCAAGTAAAAGTATTGGAAGCTGACTGTGATATGCATATCATAGGTGGGGACTTGTTTGATCGAGTTCCCTCTATGGACGAATTGACTCTCTATTTTGATTTTATTAGTGGTGTAACGATACCTACCATTATATATGACGGTAATCATGAAGCTACTAGAAAGAATCAAACTTTCTTTTCTAATTTAAAGAAAGTAACCAAAGAAATAAACTCATTAGTCGAGATTATTGATATAACAACTCTTTACAGAGATAAAGGGTTTGCTATCTTACCCTATGCTGACTTGCATAGAAAAGGTAGTATTGAAGCGATTGAAGGTATTCCATACTTGTTTACTCATGTAAGGGGTGAAATTCCACCTCATGTGATACCTGAAGTCGATTTAGATAGGTTCGATAGATTTGATCTTGTTTTTGCTGGGGATCTACATGCCCACGAGAATACTCAAGGGAATATAGTATATCCTGGCAGTCCAATGACAACATCATTTCATCGAACCAATGTTCAGACGGGCTATTTACTGATAGACGAAGATTTTAGTTGGAAGTGGGGAGAATTCAAACTACCCCAACTACTTAGAAAAACAGTAGACAGCCCAGATGACATGGTAGCAACTGACTGGGATCATACAATATATGAACTCGAAGGAGATGTACAAGACTTAGCTTTAGTGAAAAACTCCGAACTATTAGATAAAAAAGTAGTAAAACGAGAAGTTGAAGCAACTTTAAATCTTACTTCTGATATGACTATTAGTGATGAATTGATAGTATATTTAGATAAAATACTAAGTTTAGATGGAGAGAAAATAAAAAATATTATAGGAGTGTATAATGATTATTCTACAGACGTTAAAATGGGATAACTGTTTTTCTTATGGTAGTAATAATGTCGTTGAATTAGACAACGCTACTCTCACTCAATTAGTTGGTACAAATGGAGTAGGAAAATCATCTGTTCCTCTTATTCTTGAAGAAGTAATGTTTAACAAGAATAGTAAGAATGTGAAGAAAGCTGACATAGCTAATAGATATGTAAATAAAGGATATGATATTAGTTTAGATTTTAGTGTTGACGAGGATCAATACAACATTACAGTTGCAAGACGAGCAACATTAAAATGTAAGCTAACAAGAAATGGAGAAGATATTAGTAGCCATACGGCTAGTAATACTTATAAAACATTATTTAACATATTAGGTATTGATTTTAAGACTTTCTCTCAATTAGTGTATCAAAATACTAACGCAAGTTTGCAGTTTTTAACTGCTACCGATACTAATAGAAAGAAGTTCTTAATCGATTTATTGAAACTTGATGACTATGTTGCTCATTTTGAAACATTTAAAGATGCTGTGCGCTTAGTATCTCAAGAAATTACCATACTGAACGCAAAAACAGACACAATCGTTAAATGGTTAACAGACAACAAATTGGAGAGTACAGATGTATTCACGAAGTTGGATCTACCAAAAATCGAAGAAAAAGACGAGAAGCAACTGCGTTCTCTCCATGTAGAAATTGAAAATATCCATGAAAAAAATCGTAAAATAAACGATAATAATAACCTAATGACTAGGTTAAAAGAGATAAATCTTGAACATGCAAGACATCAATTAGAAGAACACCCAGAAATGAGACCAACACAAGATTTGGTTTCTGAGTTAGGGGGTTTAGACTCTCAAATGGAAAGAGAGTTAGATATGAGTGAAAAGTATGAAACTCTCCAGACCGCTGAAGATTTAGAATGTCCTACTTGTCATCAACAAATAGATATGGCTTTTATTGATGAACAGTATACAAAACATATGACAGCGGCAGAGGTACTAAAGTTAAGTAAAACAGAAGTACACAACAAGCTAGAGGAATTAGAAAATGAAAATCAAATACATAGGCAATCAGCCAGAACAGTCGAAGAGTGGGAAAGGCTCTTCAGGGGTATTGACTCTGGACTCCCAACGAGAGTACTTGACAAAGAACAAGTGGAAAGTCAAATACGAGACTTGGAAAACAAAGTTGAAGAAGCGCGTGAAGCCCTCAATGAGGTAATAGATGAAAACACCAGACGAGAAAGACACAATACTAGAATTAGTATTATTGGAGAGCAAACTCAGTCATTTGAGACAGAACTGGCTGGAATCACAGATAACCTCGGACTTCTCGAAGATAAACTTTCGATTCTTGAAATTCTTAAAAAGGCATTTAGTACAAACGGGCTCCTTGCCTACAAGATCGAATCCCTCGTCAAAGAATTAGAGGACTTAACGAATGAGTATTTGGCAGAGTTTAGCGATGGACGTTTCTCTATCAATTTTGTGGTCGAGAATGATAAGTTAAATGTTGAAGTATCTGACAATGGGAATATTATTGATATTCTGGCTCTTTCTAGCGGTGAGCTTGCTAGAGTTAATATTGCTACACTTGTAGCTATTAGAAAACTAATGACTTCTATTAGTAGAAGTCAAATAAATGTGCTGTTCCTTGATGAAGTGAACCAAGCACTCGACGAAGCTGGTAAGGAGAAGGTCGTAGAAATTCTCCTTAAGGAAGAAAACCTTAATACTTATCTAGTTTCTCATGGGTGGACACACCCATTACTTGAGAAAGTAGAAATTATTAAAGAAGATAACATTTCTCACTTAGAGTAAAAAAATGGTAATAAAAGATGGAGATACCTTTTGGTATCATGTATGTGAGGTTACTAATCGCATGGCATACATACCCATAGGAAAACAATGTCCTGATTGTTGGTGGAATGGATTAAGTTCACTAGAGCAGGCAAAGATTAGACAAGAAGAGTATAGAGACGAACTAAAAGGAGACACATTATGATCGCAGATCAAGTTAAAGGGCTAGTAGCTAAACATTTCGATATAGACACGGAAGCTGTTAAAGGAAGTTTTATGGACGACATAGGCGCAGATTCCTTAGATATAGTTGAATTAGTAATGGTATTGGAAGAGCATTTTGATATAGAAATTCCAGATGAAGATGCAGAAGCCATCAAAACAGTAGAAGAACTAATAACATATATCGAAAATAATGGTTAACAGCCGAGCTAAAGGAGCGAAAGCAGAAGTACTTGTCGTCAATATGCTAAACCGACATACAGGACTGGACTTTGTCCAAACACCAGGATCGGGCAGCGGTAAAATTAAAGGCGACATTTATCTTGAACACAAGCATAATATATTCCTTATAGAAGTAAAATTCTATAGAGATGATTCGGTAACCTCTAAACTCTTTACTAATAAAAGTAATAATTTTGTGCAGTGGTGGACAAAAGTAGTAAAACAAGCAGAAGATAATAGTCTTGAACCTTTACTATTTTATAAAGCCAATTATGCACAATTTTTTGTAGCAACAGTAAGAAAACCACAAAGCAGTATTAGATATATGTATATTTCTTGGTTAGGAGTATATGTGTGCCTTGCTGAAAAATGGTTGGAACATGAAATAACGGAATTTAGTAATGGCAATAGAATTTACGAACCTTGGAAAGCCAGCCCCGAATGGGAACTTGCTGATAGTTGATGGTCTCAACTTAGCCTTCCGATGGAAACACCAAAGAAAAGAGTTTTATAAAGTAGAATATGTAAGAACAATAGAAAGCCTCGCAAAGTCCTACAACTGTGGAGACATAGTTATACTAGGAGATGGAGGAAGCACTTACAGAAAAAACATAGATCCGCAATATAAAGCTAATCGTAAAGAACGATACGCAGACCAAACCGAAGAAGAACGGTTGGAATTTGAACAGTTTATGGCAGAATTTCAAAAAACCTTCGAATTATGTAACGAAAAAGGATACCTTACCATTAGATATAATGGAGTTGAGGCGGACGATATCGCTGCAGTAATAAGTCTCGCAAGAGAAGAAATAGGATTAGAGAGTATCTGGTTAGTATCTTCGGATAAAGACTGGGATCTTCTAGTTGACGAGAACATATCACGGTTCTCAACCGTAACAAGAAAAGAAACAACAATGGATAATTGGGACGAACATTATGACTTTGATCCAGAATACTACTTGACTTTCAAGTGTTTGACTGGAGATAAGGGAGACAATGTCCCAGGTGTAAGTGGAATTGGACCAAAACGAGCATCGGGTATCATTGAAGATTATGGTGATGTCTTTGACATCATGACAACTCTACCGATAGAAAGTAGATACAAGTTTATGCAGAACTTAAATGAGTTCGGGGCAGAAAAACTTGAAACTAATGTAGAGTTAATGGATCTAACATATGACCCAGATGCGCAAGTATTAGGACGACGAAGCGAAATAATAGGATTAGTGAGGAATTATGTCAGTAAAAATTGATTATAGTAAAGATAACTTACTTGATGAGTTTGCACACGCAACTCTAAAGGATAGGTATATGATCGCGGGAGAGAACAGCCCGCAGGAAGCATTTGCTCGTGCGGCTGAAGCATTTGCTGATGATGAAGCCCATGCACAGAGGTTATATGATTACGTTAGTAATCTATGGTTTATGTTTGCAACCCCTGTTTTATCAAATGGGGGCACTAGTCGGGGATTACCCATTAGTTGTTTTTTAAATTACGTAGACGATAGTCGTGAAGGTATTACGGAACACTATGTAGAAAACGCCTTTCTCTCATCATTTGGTGGTGGGATTGGAGGAACTTGGAGTGATGTGCGTTCACAGGGGACGCCTACATCTAAAGGCTCTGAGTCTACTGGTGTAATACCTTTTGTAAAAGTAGTTGATGCAGAGATGTTAGCTTTTAGTCAAGGAGTAACTAGACGAGGAAGCTATGCTGCATACTTAAAAATAGATCACCCTGAAATAGAGGAGTTTTTAGATGTTCGGAAGCCGACAGGTGGCGACGTCAATCGCAAGTCTACTAATCTTCATCATGGGGTCGTGGTACCTGATGCCTTTATGGAATGTATTCACAGTGCCACAAAGTATCCTGATTTTGACGATAGCTGGGATCTTCGCGACCCTCACACAGGACGAGTAAAACGAACAGTAAGTGCAAAAGCTTTATGGGTCAAACTGTTGCAAAACAGAATGGAAACAGGCGAGCCTTACATAATGTTTGAAGATGCTGTTGATGCGGAGTTACCAGACTTTCAAAAGAAGAAAGGTTTAAAGGTAAACCATAGTAACCTTTGTTCTGAAATAACGCTTGCCACTGATGATGAAAGAACTGCAGTGTGTTGTCTCTCTAGTGTAAACTTAGAGTATTATGACGAGTGGAGTCAACGCCCTGCTTTCATTCCAGATATTATTAGAATGTTAGATAATGTTCTAACAGACTTTATTGACCGAGCCCCTGAACCCTTACATAAAGCAAGATTTTCTGCTATGCGGGAAAGAAGTTTAGGTTTAGGAGCAATGGGATTTCATGCGTACTTACAAAAGAATAATATACCTTTTGAAAGTGCACAAGCGACAGGAGCAAATTTAAAGATATTCTCTAGTATTAAAGATCAAGCAGTACGAACTACAAGAAAACTAGCAGTTGAAAAAGGAGCGTGTCCTGATGATGATACCGCTTCAGTAAGAAATGCACATTTATTAGCGATTGCTCCAAATGCAAGTTCTAGTATTATATGTGGAAATACAAGTCCTAGTATAGAACCTTTTCGTGCCAATGCTTTTAACCAGAAAACAAAATCTGGATCTAACCTCATGAAAAATAAATTTTTATATGATGTGTTAGAAAAGTATGGTAAGAATGATGATGAAACTTGGAAGAGTATAGTAACACAAAAAGGTAGTGTTCAACATTTAGAGTTCCTAAGTGATTGGGAAAGAAATGTATTTAAGACAGCAGTTGAAATAAATCAGTCATGGCTTATTGACCATGCAGCTCATAGACAAGAGTATATTTGTCAATCACAAAGTTTAAATTTATTCTTTCCACCAGATGTTAATAAGTCAGACTTACACAATGCACATATGTTAGCTTGGGCTAGAAACTTAAAGACTCTTTATTATTTAAGGAGCGAAGCTATCTCAAGAGCAGATATAGTATCTGATCAAGTAAAACGAGAAATCTTATTTGAACAATCAGATTGTTTAGCGTGTGAGGGTTAGTATGAGTTTAACAGACGAAAGAATTTATTATAAACCATTTGTTTATGATTGGGCATTTGAAGCCTATAAAAAACAACAACAAAGCCATTGGATGCCTGAAGAAGTTAATCTACATGACGATATTAGAGACTATAAGGAAAAACTTACAGTACCAAATAGACGACTTATAGATAATATATTCAGATTCTTTACACAAGCTGATGTAGATGTAGCTGGTGGATATGCTGAGCATTATTTACCAACTTTTAAAGCTCCAGAAGTAAGAATGATGTTATCCGCTTTTGCCGCTATGGAAGGAACGCATATGGAAGCATACGCACTTCTAGTAGATACTCTAGGTAAAAGTGAAGAGTTCTATAAAGAGTTTATGGACATACAAGAGATGGCAGAAAAACATGAGTATCTAACAAATTTTAATATGGATACTCCTTTTGATATTGCAAAGACACTTGCAGTTTATAGTGGCTTTACAGAAGGAGTACAATTATTCGGTAGTTTTGCAATACTACTAAACTTCCCTAGACATAATTTAATGAAGGGAATGGGACAAATTGTAACTTGGAGTGTGCGTGATGAGTCGCTTCATGTAGAGGGTATGTCAAAACTATTCAGAACTTTCATTCAAGAAAATCCTGAAATATGGAATGACAAACTCAAGTATGAAATCTATTGTGCTGCCGAAAGAGTAGTAGAGTTAGAAAATAACTTTATTGATACTTGTTTCGACAAAGCAGAAATACCTGACTTAACTCCAGAAGATGTGAAAGAATATATTAGGTATATATCGGGGCGTAGACTACTTGGTCTTGGCTTGAAGAATATTTTTCTTACAAAACATAATCCATTACCGTGGATTGATTATCAACTAAATGCAGTTGAGCATACCAACTTTTTTGAAAACCGTGCTACCGAGTATGCTAAGGCTAGTACACAAGGAAATTGGCAGGACGTATTCAAATGACAGAACAACCAACCCCCACTATAACTATTGATGGAGTAGAACACCCAGTAGACAACTTATCAGATGAACATAAAGTTGTTATTGGTCATGTTCAAGTAGCAGATCAAGAAATAGCAAAATTACAAAATTTAATTGCTATTCTTACTACAGGCAGACAGGCTTATATCAATGAGTTAGGTAAAGAATTAAACGGAACAGAACAAGAATTTACAGACGAAGCATCAGGTGATTAGTGAGAATTTTTATAGGGTATGAAGAAGCACACCCTGAAATGTTTGAGGTGTGCAAAGCTTCTATCGAGAGATTTAATTCGTCTCATGATATTAGACCTTTAATAAAGTCTGACCTTCAAGAACAGGGAATTTATTATAGACCTTATCAAGGAGAGTCTACGGACTTTGCTTTTACCCGTTTTTTAGTACCTTATCTCTGCGATTATACAGGTTATGCATTATTTTGTGATGGCGACTTTTTATGGAGAGACGACCCACAGGGAATTACACACTTTAAACAGAATAAATATGATGTACATGTTGTGAAACACCCCGACTTAATACAAGACGAACGCCCAAAAATGGACGGCAAAGTAAACAGACCTTACGATAGAAAGTATTGGTCATCTTTAATGTACTTTAACTGTGCAGGAGCAACAAGGTTAACTCCAGATACTGTATCTCAAGCCCACGCGGGTGATTTGCACGGTTTTTTATGGACAGACAAACTTATCGGAAGTTTGCCCTTAACCTACAATCATTTGATAGGTTATTACAGTTTGCCCAATCCTAAAGCAGTTCATTTTACGGACGGAGGTCCGTGGCTTGATGGATATGAAGATACTCCCTATGCCCATGAATGGAAGGCATTATGGACTTTATTAAGGCACTAGAACAACCCGCCATGTTCCAATTTGATATTGCCGTTGTTTGCATATTTCTTGGATTAGCAGTTTGGTGTAAATGGAGTGGAGTTCGAATGGGACTCTTTGTAGGCGGTATGATTTACCTGTTCTTTGCAATTCTTTGGCATATGCCGTGGGAACTATATGTTCAATGATAAAAATGTAATCTTAGTTGGCAATTCGGTTGAAATGCTAAACTATGAACATGGGGAATTTATCGACTCTCATGATGTAGTTATGCGTATGGGAAGGGGAATCCCAAACCCACGCGGGTTAGAAGATAACACCAAAGCTATTGGTACAAAGAGTGATGTATGGGTTACAGGGTTCTTAAGAGAGAATACGATAAAACAACCCCATATAAAGAAAATTCCAATTATACTACTAAATAGAACAAGAATGTATATGAAATCTCCCCGAGAACCATATCATTTAAAAGACTATACAACAATGTTCACAGACAATCAGATTCTTGAGATTTATGATGAATTTGGATTTGTTGATACAAACGATAAAACCAATCCTAAATATGGACGTCCGTCCAATGGTTTTATTACCTTACTATACTTAACTAGAAAATGTTCTTATAAGAGTTTGACTTTGATAGGGTTTGACTTCTTTGCAAAATATTATCCAATTAAGGTAGGCAAAGCAAGACCACAAAGCTGGCATTTACCCCATAATAAGCATATAGAAACCCCGCATCATGGAGATACGGAAAGAGCTTTTGCATTGGATTTGGTACGAGATGGACTAATTAACTGGACAATCTTATCTGATTTGAAGGAAGAAGTCCTAGACTTCTAGGCTATTTTCCAGTGGTATTTGGTTGTGGGGTGGGTGTTGAGATTTTCGCGAACTTTATTGATATCCTCACCTAGAATATTAAACCAATCTGCAAATATATAATTCTTTGACATTTTACCCATCTGACGGGCTTCTTTATATAGTGGTCGACAGGAATACCATTCTTTTATTCCATTAAAGAATATCCGCATTTTTCCAACACGACTGAGAACTTTCCAACCATTACCCTCAAAATCTTTACCATATTCAATTCTTAATAACTCTCCTACAGGATCAGGTGGATAACCACTAAGTACATGAGTAAAGTCATGAATATCTGAAATAAACTTACGAAAAGCTTCATCTAGTTTAGGATCTTCATTACGCGTAGGAACAAGATCGCTTAACTTCCCATAGTAGTATTTATCTATAAACTCAAAGTATTCACTAGCTAGAGTATTCTGTGTGTTCCTATACTGTAAAACATCAGTTACAATACTATCCCCCTCTAAATATCTTTTACCTGTATGCGTAACCGCCCAGACACGCATTGTTTGATCTAAGGAATTTTTATTGAAGTGACGAATAAATGAGGCTAAAAATGCAGTATCGTAATTACCTGCTTTGAATTGAATGGAAAATAGCTTTAGTATAAGAAAAATATCTTTGAACACTATATTTTTCCGTATAGATATCCTGCTTTAGTAACAGATTCTACCATTTTTCTCTGTCTCTCTGCTTTATCTAGTAAAACTTCACCCACTGCTTCTGATTTTAGATTAGTAGGTATATTATCAAGTTGTTTTGCCCATAAGTCCCACGGCATAGCTAAGAAGAATAGCGTAGGAATATTGTGGTATGGAGAAATTAACTCCTGTATACTAGGCATTTGAATTGTGTATGCTTTCCGTAACATGATGTTACAGTTGATCGCATCTTTTGCTCCCATTGATTCTACTAGAAACAATTTGTCTACTTTACCATTAAAGTAAGTAGGAGCGTAGCCAACCCCTATATTATAGAATGAAGAAAATAAATCTTTATTAGTTGCAGATAGAATGAAAGAGTCTACGTCTTGATGCCATTCACCAAATCGTTCTAACCAACGGTGATTAACTTCTGATACTTTTAAATCTCTCTGATTCTTTATCTGATTAGTCTGTCTAGTTGCTCTTCCATTTTTAAAGAAGGCTCTATAGTCTAGTTTATCTATTTTATCCCAGTTTAAAAGTATCATGGTTTTATCGTGGTCTTTATCGTCAGCTTCTATGCCTAAGATATTATAGTAGTTTTTAAAGAATGGGTGATTTAAGTAAACCCACTGTTTTCCAAAGTATGCAATCTTTTCGCCCATCTGTGCCACAGTAGGTAATTGACCTTTATCTAAAGTGCTTTGATTAAATATACGAGGAGTATGATCTAAACATAGAACTTTCTCCATATCATGTGATTTATCGTGCCAATGCTGTTTCATCTGCAAGATCATTCTTGCTTGCAGTTGTGCATGTCCACCGTGTCTATTAACTGTGCCTTTTACATTCCAAGCACTTTGATAAATATGTACTTCTCTAAAGTTTGCTAATGCCCATTTATGAACTGGTGTTAGCTTATCCCATGACTGAGGTCTGGTGAAAAGATGTAGGCGAAAGTTCTCCCCTTTGTCTAATAAAGATGACAAAGTAAACATTGTTGTTAATTCATTTGTTTGTATTGCTATATCAATCATGTCTTAATGTATATTCCCAAAAATTATCTAAGTAGGCTTGTAATCTTTCTTTTGGATCTGGGTCAAAGTTAAATATAATGCCCGATCTCCTACTTGATAGTATCTTTCTTAAAGCAGTTCCAGAGCCTATGCTGTTTCCCGCAACAGCTTGGTATAATGCTTCATAAGTAAGATGGTTCTTTTCTCTCGCTTTTACTGGGATTGCAACTGATGAAACTTTCTTTCCTAAAAGTAATGCTATTAGTCCCATTTCACTATTAGGACACATAGCCATTTCTTTACAGTTCAACAGTAGTTCAAATCCTCCTGCTTTTTTATTTAAAATTTTATCTTTCCCATACTTTAGCTTCATTTTTGCTATCCAAAGATGCGCAGTTATAGGGTGAGGTTTAATTACATATCCTTCGTCTATTAACTTATCCATCTTTTGCCAGTTTATAATATTCTTTTGTATTAAATTACTTCCTGGTGGAAAGATAACCTTATCATAAAATTCTGTGTTCCATTGTAACACATATTTATTTTCTAAATTATTGATGATTTTTTCTATTCTATCCTCATCAACCTTTGTTTCTGAGTCATTAGTAATAGATTTCATCAACCTATTATTTATCTTTATCGTATTGGTTCTTACATATATTCCTTTTCCTAGAAAGTCTGTATATAACCACGATCTAATTGTATGCAGTTCATTAGTATTATACCAGAGATCATATTCAAAAGGACTTCCTCTATATGCGTCTGGTATAAGTAGATGCTTAAACTTATTAAGTTCTTGCAACTGAGCCTTAGGTCGCATTGTACTACCAGACTTCATATAATGAGTCGGTAGATCACCTAGTTCTTCATTTATAGAAAGGGCATCTAAAGTATTCTTATTCGTGAACTTTGCCATTTCTTTCCTGTTTGAGTTCGTAAACTTGCTTTTCTAGCATTTTTACTCTGTCTTCAAAATCTTCTATCGTATCAAAGAGAGCACTCATCATACTCTCCATTTTTGTATTTACATACTCAGGTGTAACTTCACCTTTTGTATTTTCTTTCTCAAATGCCATCTTAGCTCCATGATGAACCATCCCAATAGGAAGCTCCATAATCTGTAGCGCTTGACACTTCAGTATCATAGATGGTTCCAGCTGAGCTGGCAGTTATTCTTTCAAATATTTGCGTACTTGTTGCTGTTGCAAAAGTAGTTAAATGTTCAGTTGTAATCGTAGTATCGGTTGCTTTACTAGTATTGTAGACTGTTGATGTGTCTCTAGTAGTTGCATAAACCGTACCCGAAGTTCTAGTAGTATTAAATGTAGTAGTTGTACTCTGCGAAGTATTAAACGTCGAAGTAGTAGTCTTACTTGTTGCAGTACTACGACTTGATGCAGTACTGGTTGTTGTATCATATACTGTATCAGTAGACTTACTTGTTGCTGTCGCACGACTAGTAAGTGTTCCTTGTGTTGTTGCGTATACCGTAGTTGTAGACTTACTTGTTGCAGTAGCTCTACTAGAGGCTGTGCTATGCGACGTATTGTAAGTCGTAGTGGTACTTCTGCTCGTGCTTGTAGCACGACTCGAGGCGCGAGAAGTACCGTACGCTGTTTCATAATTTGTGCTTCGTGCAGTATTGGTGTTCCAAGTAGTTGTTTTACTAGTGTTAGTACTCCACGTTGTAGTTCTACTGGTGTTAGTACTCCATGTCGTTGTTTTACTTGTATTAGTATTCCACGAAGTTGAATGACTTGTATTGGTATTATTAGTCTGCGCTGTATTCCTAGAAGTATTAGTATTCCAGGTAGTAGTCCAAGAAGTGTTGGTATTATTAGTTCCACTTGTATTATTAGTACCAGTAGTATTCCAAGAAGTTGCTGTATTTCTAGAAGTACCGTAAGCGGTATTATTAGTTCCAGCAGTATTATTACTTCCACTTGTACCATATGCGGTACTGTTAGTTTGCGCAGTATTCCAAGAAGTGTTAGTACTCCAGCTAGTATTAGTACTGTTAGTTCCAGCGGTACTATTAGTTCCACTAGTTCCGTAAGAGGTACTCTGAGAACCTGCTGTATTCCAAGAAGTATTAGTACTGTTAGTACCAGTAGTATTCCAAGAGGTATTAGTATTTCTAGTTTGTGGTTCTCCTTCTGGAGTTATGTTATATACTGTTAAATTAGTACCACTCGTTCCCCAAGAGGTGTTTGTATTATTAGTCCCACTTGTTCCGTAAGACATAGCCGTATTTCTAGAAGTATTCCAAGAAGTGTTAGTATTCCAAGAAGTGTTGGTATTATTAGTTCCAGCAGTATTATTAGTTCCACTTGTTCCCCAAGAAGTATTTGTATTTCTGGAAGTATTCCAAGAAGTAGCTGTACTCCAAGAAGTATTAGTACTTCTACTAGAATCATATCCTGTACTGTTAGATCCACTTGTTCCCCAAGCCGTATTTGTGCTCCAGCCAGTATTAGTAGATACTGTTTGAGAAGTTGTTTGAGATGTTGAATTAGTAAATCCAGTAGACCAACTCGTATTTGTAGCTACCCCATATTCTGTAGTTTGTGAAGTACTTACTCCGTATTCTGTAGTCTGTGAAGTATTATCCGCGTACTCAGTAGTCTGCGAAGTATTATCCGCATATTGTGTAGTTTGGGAAGTTGAGTTGGTGAACCCTGTACTTCTACTGGTTGTTATCGTAGTATCATAACTAGTAGTATAAGTAGTGGTAGTGTCATATACGGTAGTAGTAGAATGACTTGTCTCATAAGTCGTGGTAGTCGTGAATAGAGTAGTAGTATTAAATACAGTTGTTGTTGACTTACTTGTATTAAAAGTAGTCGTAGTCGTATAAGTAGTTGTGGAATCGAAAGTAGTTGTAGTACTCTTAGTTGTTTCATATGCAGTTGTCGTTGTATAGGCAGTTGTAGTATTAAATACTGTTGTTGTATCTCTAGTAGTTGCCCAAGTTGTAGTAGTAGACTGCGTAGTGTTAAAAGTAGTAGTTGTATCTCTGCTAGTATCGAATACTGTAGCAGTGTCTTTATTCGTTTGATAAGTTGTGGTTGTACTGTACGCAGTTTCCTGAGTACCCGATACATAAGTGGTTTCAGTATTAGTAGTTCTAGATGTGGTATGAATAGCAGAGAAAGGCCCTTCTAGGCTTCCCCCATCATTTACGTAGACTTCGTTGACACGACGGATTGTCCCACTATCATTGATAGCGAGAAACCGCAATGTGCGGAGTGTTCCGCTATCGTTTACGTATATTGCCACCTAAGACTCCTATGAGTAAACGTACCAAACGTGCCCGCTAGATGTTGCTCCTACTCCCGTTGGCGCTGACGAAGTAATAGTGTAGGGTAGTCGAGCTGCACCTATAGTACCACTTGTCAATTTTCCTGCAGCAACCGTTAAGTTACTCGCAGCCCTTCCTGAGGTTATAACCTCAGTACCATCTATACTAAGTCCTGCGTCCTCAATATTAAACTGTAATTTTGTTGCCATTTTATGCCTCTATTGTATGTCTTATAAATTTATAAGCCATAGTATCGCCTGACGCTGCTGTTACTCTGAGTCTGCAATCAGTCCCATTTATATCTGCGTCAAAAGTTGCTTGTGCTCCATTATCAAAAATGGACGCGTATTGTGTTAAATAAACTGTTGTTCCGTCATGGAATAGTACAAGTTCTAATGCTTGGTAATCGCTATCTGTCGAATTCGTAATCTGTACAAAATATTTTGCACTTCTAAATGTTGCATGAGCGAATGTATCTAAATTAAATGTAGTAGTTGAAGAACTAGTTCCTGTACCTACGTCCATACCAGCTACTTCATCAATATGAAATTTCTGGGGTGGGTTACTATCTTGAATACCAAGTACACCTGCATTATTAGTAATATCACTTGTTCCATTACCCCAAGTATTAGTACCTTGTGTAGTAAGATTACCTGAGAAGGTAACATTACCTGTCATAGTTTGTCCACTAAGAGCATCAGATTTAAGTTCACTTGAACTTACTGCGTTAGCTGCTATTTCTGCGGCTCCTACTGCATTACCTGCTATTTCTGCAGAAGCTACTGAGTTAGATGCTAATAGATCTGCGGTAATTAAACCTTGAGATATCATACCAACATTGTTGATTGCATTATCTGCCATCTTAGCGGCAGTTATCTGATCATCTGCTATATGAGCTGTATCGATTGATCCATCTGCATAATGCTCTGAATCAATAGCATCATCAGCTATTAAAGCCCCTGTAATATTGTCTGCTGCAATATGGGCTGTAGTGATCTGCGAATCGTCAATATGTCTAGTAAGAATAGAGTTCTGTGCTATCTTAGTTCCATCAATTGCGTTATCTGCTATATTTCCTGTGGCGATTGTATTCGCTGCTATCTCAGCTGTTGTAACACTACCTGCTATAATCTTGGTTGCATTAACCGAGTTAGCTGCCATTTTAGCTAAAGTAACATTTAAATCTACTATTGCAGCAGTATCAACTGCATCGTCTGCTAGTTGGTCTGCTGTTACTTGTGCGTCGTCTATATGTCTAGTAAGAATACTGTTTTGAGCTATCTTAGTACCATCTATCGAGTTATCTGCAATATTACTTGTAGCAATCGTATTTGCCGCTATTTCAGCAGTTGTAATACTACCTGCTACTATTGAGTTTGCTACAACAGAGTTAGCCGCTAGTTGATCTGCTCCAACCGCATCATCTGCGATCATAGATTGCTCTACTGCGTCTGCTTGTATTGTTGCAGCTGCTGTTACATTTCCACTACCATCAAAAGAGGCTGATGTCCAAACGACATCTCCAGTCATTCCAATAGTTCGTCCTGTAGCTAGTGCTGTTGCTGTGTCTGCATTACCAGTTACAGCTCCTGTAACATTTCCTTCAATGTCTGAAACTAATGTTGCTTTTGTATATCCTGTTCCTGATGTATTAACAGTAGTTGTTGGCTCAGCTTGGTTGTCTTTAAATAACTTCCACTTTCCTGAGTCACCCGCATCTCTGAATAATCCACCATATAAATCTTGTGATCCACTAGTATCATATAAACCGTAGAACCCTATGTCAACTGCATCAGACGAGTTGTTCGTTGATGCAAGAGCAAGTAACGGATCTGCGGAAACAATAGTTGTTGAAGATACTGTTGTTTGTGTACCTGAGACTGTTAGATTGCCTGAGAGTGTTACGTTACCAGAGAACGTTTGCCCCGATAAGGCATCACTCTTAAGCTCACTAGCACTTACAGCGTTTGCTGCGATCTCACTCGCAGTTACTGCGTTCGCCGCAATCTGGTCGGCTGTAATTTGATCATCGTCTATGTGTTGTGTTAGAATAGCGTTGTTTGCTATATCACCCGATACAATTGTTCCATTTACTATCTTAGCAGAAGTAACTGAGTTATCTGCCAAAGCTGTAGTATCTACAGAACCTGCCGCATAATGTTCAGCATCTATTGAGTCTGCTGCATAGTGTTCACTATTGATAGCGTCGTCGGCTATCTTTGTGCCATCTACTGAATCTGCTGCTAAGTCTGCTAGTACAATAGTACCATTTACTATCTTAGCTGAAGTAATTGAGTTGTCTGCTAAATCTGCTGTTACAATAGTACCATTTACTATTTTGGCACTTGTAACTGAATTGTCTGCTAAATGAATAGTATCTATACTACCACTTACTAACTCTGCACTATCCACAGAGTTTGCAGCCATTTGGTCTGCTGTAATCTGTGCATCATCAATATGCTGTGTTAGAATAGCATTGTTTGCTATATCTCCACCAACAATTGTGCCATTAACAATTTTAGCTGTAGTAATTGAATTATCTGCTAAATCTGCGGTAACGATTGTACCGTTTACTATGTGAGCAGAAGCAATTGCGTTAGCCGCTATTTGATCTCCTGTTACCTGATCATCATCAATATGCTGTGTTAGAATAGCATTGTTTGCTATTTTAGCACTTGTAACTTGTGTATCTCCAATTTTTGCAGTTTCTACTGCGTCGTCAGCTAAGTGTGCTACAGTAATAATATTCTGTGCGATTTCTCTTGCAGTAATATTATTTTCTGCTATCTTAACACCTGTGACTGCGTTATCCGCTATTTGAAGTGTTGCTATTGAGTTAGTTGCAATTTCACTTGTGTCTACTGCGTTTTCTGCTATTTTTGCTGAAGTAACTGCGTTTGCAGCTATCTTACCTGCTGTTACTTGTAAATCTCCTAAATGGATAGTATCTATACTACCCGTTACTAATTCGCTTGAGTCTACTGAGTTTAGTGCTATTTTAGCTGATGTAATAGCATTATCTGCTACTGATGTAACTGCTGATGATTGCAAATGTATCGCTGCTACCGCGTTTGTTGCTAATTCACTGGTGCCTATACTATTTGCGGCTACCTCAGAAGTACCAACTGCGTTTGCAGCAACTTCACTTGCTGTGATCGAGTTACTTACTATCTCGGTAGTACCTACTGCATTAGCCTCTAGCGAAGCTACTAATGCCATTTGTTTACCTATGAGTGCCATTTTATGTCTGCTCCAGATACGATAGAACCACGTCTATCGAGCTTGCAACGTTTGATTGTACTTTAATTTTATCACCAGCTTCACAAACAACTTTACCATCTCCTCCAATCAATACTAGCGTTGAACCGCTAGGTATAGGTGAAGCATGAACCATACTAATATGATTAGTTTCACTTGCGTCATAAAACTGACAAGTTGCTTCTATTTGTCCACCTGATTGATTACATAAGTACAACCCAATTACTGTTGATGTTGTACTACTGGGGCAAGTGTAGGCCGTTGTTAACGAAGTTCCTACATCTGCGCTTGTTGCTGTTTTAAATGCTGATGCCATGTTGCTATCCTAATGCTATACTTAATGCTAATATATCGTCTTCAGTTATTGCGCTAGCATCTGTATGAGATGCTACGGTTACGATATTGCCTGCCGCATTCTTTGTATAAATCTTTTGATCAGCTACGTTCATTGCAATTTCGTGTGTTGCTAAGTCGCTTGTTGAAGGCGCTGAACTGGAGGTTTCTGATCTTTTAATTTTAATAACTTGTGCCACTAGAATGTACCTCCATCTAGTGTATTAGACCATGCTACTGTTGAGGACGCTCCAACTTGAAGTATTTGTCCTACGCTGTGTGTTGAATCGTATGTTCCTATTGATAATGCTGAGTATCCACCACTTGATCCATTTGCTCCGTATAAGATATCTCCATTTGCTGTGTCTGCGACACCTTTAAGTTGGAGAGTATCTGAAGATATGGATAATGTTTGATCATCTACATTTACAGAAAGTGTATTACCAGATTTGGCAAGTCCATTTCCTGCTGTTACTTGTCCAGCTCCTGAGAACTGAGTAAATGTAAGTGTTGAAGAACCTAGAGTTGCATCACCTGTAATTGAAGTAAGAACGTATGCGTTATCTGCATTACTTGAACCTGCTTCAACGAATGTAAACATTCCGCCTGTTACTTCTGAGTTTGCATTTGCGTCTGCTGCCCTAGTAAATACTCCTGCTACACCAACAGCACCTGCTGTTGATACATAGTAGATACCGTTTTGTTCAGCCGAGGACTGATCCATAACAAGGACTCTGTCATTAAGTGCTGTAACTGTACCATCTATGGTTACTGTTCCAGTTGCGTCCATTGTAAGAGTTCCAGAACCATTATTATAAGTGGCTCCTAAATTAGCTGTTGTTGCTAACTTAACGGAATCTTTAATATCTAGTGCCTGTTTGACACTATCTACATATGCTTTGGTTGTTGCATCGGTACTTGCTGTTGGAGTACCTATATTAGTTACTCTGTTAGCTCCCATATCAACAGTCTGAGAAGCGGCAACTGTCATGCCTCCGTCAAAGTCTGCTGACTGTCCGAAAGTTGCTGTTCCAGTTACTGCTATTGCGTCAGCTGAAGCATTACCTAAAGTAACTGCTCCATTAAGAGTTGTGGCTCCGTCTACATTAAGTGTAGAATCAAAGTCACCTGCTCCATTTGCAGTAAGTGTTCCTGCTACTACCGTATTACCTGTTCCAGATGCTACTGTAAATTTGTTTGTTGCAACTGTTAAGTTTCCAACTGAATTAACTGTTCCACTAAAATCTGTAGTGGTTGCGTTTACATCTAGAGTTGGCGCTGTAATTTCTACTTCGGTATCAGCGTCAATATCTAATTGACCATCTGCTGAAGATCCGATAGTTAGTGCACTATCTCTAAATTGAACTTCCATTGCTCCATTGAGCAATAAACCTGTGTCTGCTACGTGAGTAAGATTTACATCTTTGTCGGCTCCAAAATTAAGGACTGCCGCGTCAGATACTAAACTCACATCATTAGCAAAGGTTGCGTCTTTTCCAACTACAACTAATTCTGCATTGTTGGTTGTTACTAATTTAAGATAAGAGGTCCCATTCTCATTAAAGTTTATGGACGCTCCTTCATTGTCTTTGATTAGTACTGAGGTTGCTTGTGCATCTAAATCAACTGATCCACCATGAGTAATAATTAAATTACCTGTAGGAGCTACTGTTAGTGCTCCTGATGAAGTTGAAATAGTATTGTTTGAACCAGTTATAACTGTATTACCAGATTTTAACTGATCGATTTTGCTATTCGCATCTACGAGTACTGCCGAACTTGCGGTAAGGGTACCTGCAGTATGATCTAACATATTTACATATACTGCCCCACCGATTGCTGTTACAGCTGCACTACTAGGATGACCTACAAATAGCTTATTACTGTTCGAAGAATACGCCAGCTCACCTGCGTTTAACGACGTAGGAGCGGCTGTGGAATTACTTCGTTTAATTTTAATAACTTGTGCCATTATTCTTTCCTATATGAGCTTAAAAGCTCCCTGCGTCTATCGTGTCCGAGTCCGCCGAATCGTTTCCTATCATTATAGGTACAAATTCATATGTTCCCGTGGACGTTTCTCGATAGATCTTTAACTGATTATCGTCAGTATCGTAAAAAAAGTCACCTTCTGCTAGGTTAGTAGTACTAGAAGTAGGCGCTGTTGTTTGTATAAAATGTTGATCTGCAAGGAAGTTTAAGGCTCCCTCCACATTAGCTTGGGCATCTAGTAATGCGTTGTCTCCTGTGTAGGTTATTCCGCCCGCATCTGTTGCAGCTCCCGCTACCGCACTTGATATTGTAAGTGTTGTAGTCGTATTAGTTACACTCAATGCTGTAGTTTGTGGTGTAATTGTCAGTGTGACTGCCATTACCTAGTTACCTCTGCAGTGACTCTCGCCACTCCTTGTAAAAGTCTAGTAACTACACTATTTTGAGTGTTTACTAGTTCAACATCATAGTAGTATTTTCCTGAGGCTATACCTGCAGTAGTTGAATTACTTAGCTGAACGGTAAATTTACCATTCGTAGCATCAGTTATTGAACAAGTAAAATCCGCCGTCTTCGTAGATGAAGATGGTGACGGACGCAACTGTGCTCGTACAGAATGCGTTGCTATCTGTACTGCCGTTCCTCCCTCTGCTATTGCTACTTCAATAGAGAAATCAGAACCTTGGTCGATAACTATATCGTAAGTTCCTGCTGCCATAATATTTTAATACTCCTATTTATAAATTATACCAAAAATCACCGTCTATGTCAAGAACAATTTTTGGAACGTGAATTGGAATTGAGTCTTTGAGCGCGGTTTATATAATTCCGAGAAATATAACCAAAAATTTATGGTTATTATTTTCAAGAGATACTAAAAGTTATGTCTTTCCAATCGTTATTTCCATTAGCGAGTGCTGTTCCGATAGTTCTAGTTGATGTAACATCTTTTAATGCTACAGTACTTCCCGCAGCGTTCCGCATCCAATCATTAGAAGTATGATCTCCTGCGTCTACATTACCTCCAGCACTTGCTGTTGAAGCTAGTATTGCTGTTAGTCCTGCAAAAGTAGGAGAAGCTTCTACTCTTGATTTAACAGTAGTTATATTATATGCTGGATAAATTGATTTATTCATAAAAGCGTGCCACGCATAAGTATACCCTTGTTGTCTATGATCTGGGTGTGTAGCAACATTTAATAGTATTGCTTCATTTACTTCATAAAAAGCATAAGTTACCGCACTAACTAAAGTATTATCTGCTTTGTATAAGCCCCATACTCTAAAAACTCCATCAGCACTAGCTGATGTTAAAGGAAGAGTTCCTGCCTCGTTTGTTTCTAAACTTTGGCTAAACTTAGTTATTCTTTCCTCGTAAGTTATAGGGTTACCTCCAGGACTTAATGGATAATCCTTATAGCACTTCATAAATGCCGCTGCATCTTCTTCTTGAATCTCTTGAACGTAAAAATTATTGCTAGCTGTTGATTTCATTAGTACTTACCTCCAACTGTCCAGTCTTTGACAGTTAATAATTCATTTTCTGTTTCCACATAGATAACATCTGTTGGTTCATCTATATATTCTTTCTTACCCTGATATTCTTCTGCTAATATCCACTCTCCATCAATTAAAATGGGGTGGTCATTAGTTATTTCTAATTCATCTTCTAAGATATAATAACCCTCTCTTTGTTTTCGTATTATATCTGTTACTTTTGTTTTTCCTTGTGGGCTATCTACTTCATCTCCAATTTGTAAGTTCTCTGGTAACATAGCAGGAGTCAAACATTTAACACTAAAGTTAGCATTTATTACATTAGATGTAAGTGCTATTACTTTTCCTGACTCATGTCGTACATAAATACTTTTTGTTACGTGATCTCCTAGAGTTGATCCAAATGCATTATCAGATTCTCCTGATGCATCTCCAAATGCCCAAGTATTATTCTGTGAAGCTCCCGCTCCTGTTCCTTCTGGTGATCCTGATAATGTAAAATCTGATATAGTCTTATTAGTCCTTTCCCATGTTCCTGTAATAACACTAGTTCCAAATGAAGGGTGTGTAATAGCCATAGTTACGGTTGCCGTAGTAGTCGATGGATTATATAATGAACCAAGCCAAGACCAACTTGTATATTGACCCCCTACAGTAACAGATATATCACCCCATTCTAACTCAGCATTTGCATATGCATCTGCGGTAAATCCGTCTAATTGTGTAATATCAAAGTCACCTGCTGAATAAGTACTATCTACACCAGTGAAAACTCCTGTAGTTGCATTGTAAGAACCAGCTCCTGAATGGGAGAAGTGAGCTCTTGCTTCTGCAGCACTTGGACCTGTCATTGTAAATTCGCCTGTTGATGAATTAAATGCAAATGCTCCGTCACCACTAGCAAATGATCCTGAGAACATTCCTCTAACATTCGCAGCAGAAAGTTGAGTATTATCATTTGTATTTATTTGTTGATGTGTCCAACCACTACCAGTTGTATATATCCATAATTCTTCTGGAGATACCCCTGTTTTTAAATGCGTTGAGCCTACAACTGCACTACCTGAAGGATCAGATGTACTTGAAGTATGTGTAGGTAGGTCTTGATCTCCTGTAAAACCACTTGGGTTGCTTGCTCCATAACCACCAACACTTGTTATCCAAGACTCATTAAATGTTGGATTGTTATAGTCACCATCTGATATATTAAATAAATTTAACCCCGATAAACTAAAGTCCCAGCTATGATTCTGTTCAAAATAGTCTTCAAATCTAGTTGAATCAAACCATAGGAAAGGATTACCCCAAGCCCAACTTCCACTAGCATCAGTTCCTAATGACTGCCATAGAGCTTGTGTTGCACTTGGTACTCCCGGAAAGTCTGTTCTCCAAGTATTATTACCTGAAGTCGCTGTTATATTTCCCGAAGGCGCTGTAGGAGCAACAAAAGGAGTACTTGTTTTTAAGTAGTAAACTGTCTTATTATTTGTTCCGCCCGGTCCAGTAGTTCCATGAACTGATACTACGGCACCCGCACTCCAATTCCAGCTACCAGAAGATATACTTGTTGTAGACGAAGCATCAGTTATAGTAACTTGTCGACGATGTAGATATCGCAGACTATCTGTAGTTGCTTGTGCAGTAGCATACCAATCATTTGATTCAGCTGCACTACTCGCCCAAACAATCGCTCCAGTAGCGAAAGTTATTGTTCCTGTTGTATCTGGATAAGTCGAAGCGGCACTATTAGAGTTACTTAACTTGTAAATATCAATAACTTTACTAGCAGCTCCTGTGGCTCCATCTTGTCTTTCTGCGTAAACCGCTGGAGTACCCCAAGCAACACTAGCTGCGGTTGCTGTAGAAGCTCCAGTAGCTAAACCTACTGATACATATACTTTATCTTGATCTGCTGTAAGAGCTGGGGGATCTTTAACCCAATTTGTAGGAACAGTAAGTGTATTATTTGTAAAGTTATAACTACCACCGCTATTACCAGCATTACTATTTTTTCTATAAATATATACTTCAGCGTGTGCGGCACCTTCTACTTGGAAAGGTGTAGTCCATACAAAATTAGTAGCTCCTACTGCTTTTGATCCGCGAGAAGCCCATAATAAGTTTGTTCCACTTGGTGGTGTATCATACCATTGAATATCCGCAGAAGGTATACCTGCAGAAGAGGTTGGAGTATTTGGAACAGTAGCTGCTCTAGCAAAAACTATATTTACAGATGCTCCTTCATCTCCATCTTCTCCAGCTTTTGCTTTAGTAAGAGTTTGTATTTTTGATACATCTATAGACTTACCTTTTGAAGTTTTCCCTGTCATATTATAAGTTATAGTATAAGAGTCTGTACCAGTTGATGGAGTATGAGTACCTATTACAGCATGTCTACCTGTTGAACCGGGACCTGATGATGCTGTTCCTTCTGTTAAGTTACTTTCGTTTGATATTGAATTAACTTTCCAATGACCATCTGCTGTGCCTGTTCCATCATAATCTAATTTAGTTCCCCCTTCATATAATGTAATAGTTGTTCCACTACCAGTTACGTCTGTAACTGCTCCAGATGAGGATGCTTGGTATGTATGTGTCTCGTTTGACAATACTGCTGTAATTCCAGAATCCGCTTCATCTATCAATTCTAAGGTTACACTATCTGAAGTTCCCCCATCATCTCCATGTAGTGTATAAGTGACTGTCATGCCGTCTGCAATTTGAGCACTACTAACAGTACAACTTGGATTAGCGTGAGCGCTAGATACTACTGTGATTGCTCCGCCACTATTTGACCAAGCTCCATTTACTGTAGTATTTGATGTTTTTGCACTAATCGTAATAGAAGCTGGATTATACCAAACAAAAGTTTGTCCTACATCTGGTTCTGATCCTCTAAACATTACCTGATTTGATGCTGTTACTACTACTACTTTTGCATCATCACCTGTCTGTCCTTGATTCGATTTAGCAAATGTTTGATTTTTAACAACTGTTTGTATACTTTCAATATCTATAGAGTATTCTATTTCTGCGTTAACCGCTGTCATAGCATCAGCAACATCAAATCTTCTAGTATCATTTGTTCCCGAACTATTTGTATCTACTAAAGTTGGAGACGGATCTACTGTTATATTTGTATCGCTTACAACAGTTACTTTAAACTCCCCTGTTGAAGGAGTACCAGATGCTATTGGTTCCAATAACGAGCTTCCTTTTAGAACTCTGATATCTGTTCCTGATCCAGTATAAGTTACAACTCCTGCTGCAGTTGTAGATAAAGTATGTGCTTCATTAGTAACTACTACTGTATATGCATCTGTTCCTGATTTTACGCCATAGAGTCCAACTGTGTCTGTAGCTTTTACTGCTCCTGTTACTCCACCATCTCTAAGTTTAACTGTAACGGTTTTAGTTGCACTTTCTGCAGGTTCATTGGCGTCAGGTAAAGTCCAAGTTGAAGTTGTGCTAATAACAGCTCCTCCTGCAGGAGCGGCATCATCAACTAAGAATTCGTAATAAGCCGTTCCACTGTAACCTTGAACTGCAGTAGTAAATGTAATAGTAGTTGATTCGTTTCCGTCTTTATCATATGCAACAACATGCTTATTTGGAGTTAGTTTTATAGCAATAGCGTCTGTTCCTGCAGAAGCGCTTCCACTTACTGCTTTAGAGAAAGATAAAACCCTGTTTGATATAACATAATCTCTTTGTAAATCTTTAATCTGTATAGTAGCGGTTCCTGAGGTTACACTATCTAAAGAGTTGTCATCTATAGTAATTGCACCATCGCCCGCTATATTTACATCACTAGTTGCGCTAAATCCAGTTACTGCTGTAACTGTTAAACCAAAAGTTGCTGCTCCTGTTCCACTAGCTGCATAAGTCCAGTCTGTTCCATCTCGTCTAACTGAATAGCTATTTGTATATGCACTATAATCGGTAGCACTTATCTCATTGCTAGTATTTGCTGCAAAGGTATGTGCTTCATTAGTGCCGAATATCTCATAGGCTCCTTCTCCTGAAGTTGATCCATATTTAGTTAATACATAGGTTGAAGAGCCTGTTTTTTGAACCATTCCTATTATGGTATCATTTGTGTAATCTGTTAAGAAATTAGGCTTACTAAAAGCTTGATTATCTGCGTTTACTACAGTAACTCTTACTGCGGGATCTACCAACATTTCACTATCAGAAGTTAAAGTTCTTACTCTGTGATAGTAGTTAACTGATGACTTTGTAAATTTTAGTACATTATTAAGTGCTAGTTCTCCATCAAAATTAGTAGAATCTAATCCTTGTATAGTATTTGGATTTGCAGTTGCAGTACTTATCATACTTGTTGAACAGGTTATAGTTCCTGTCGCAGCAGCAAATACATCTCCTCCTACAGTATAAAACTGATCAGAAGTTTCATCATGTGCTATTGCTAGGAATCTATTAGTACCATGATCCATATAAATATACCCAGTATCTCCACCAGTAGTTGAAGTATGGTCTAGCCCTGTAAAGTCAAGTTGAGGCTGCCCTGTTACTGTATGAGTATTTTTTGCATCATCATGTTGTTGGTTTGCTGGACTGAAAGTAACTTTACCCCCAGTCTCAGAATAGTTACCACTTATAGTACCTATTTTATTTATAGTAAAGTCTCCGTTACCGACGGTTCCTTCACTTGGACCAACTGCTCTTTGGAAGTTTATATCTAGTTTAGCGTTTGCTGGCGCTGATCTTTTTTCTTGAACGCTCTTTGTAAATACTTTTAAGTAGTAAACACCACTTTGTTTACCATCTAAGTCTATTGAAGTATTAGTAGTATTACCTGCGTGCCACCATTTAACTCCATCAGTTGAGTAATAAACTTCGTATTCCCTAACAAAAGTATATAATGCATTATCATCTATATTTCTAGGGGGATCCCAACTGAAAGTTATACGCTGTACTAAGCTATCATTATCACTTAATTTAACTAATGAAGTTCCATACCCTAAATTAGTAGGTGGAGGAGTTGTTTTAAATGAAGAAGGTAAAAATACTTGCCTTTCTTCGCTTAATGCTTCATTTTTATCAACATTATCAAATTTTGTAGCGTTGTATTCTAAGGCTTGTACTTCTAACTGGTGCTCGCCAGTTTCTGATATTTGTAATATTCTATATAGACGTGCTTCCTCTTTAGTTTTTCCTGTTGAAAGAGCAGATCGTGAAATAATCCACATTGAGTCTGTTGCAGGAGCTTCTGAAAAAATAGCACTGTTAAGTCCAGCAGTACTTATAGTTAAATTACTAGGATCTGCATTATCGCTGTTGTCTATGAATTTAGTTTCTGTTTGAGTGAAGGGAGTCCATTGAATAAAGACCATATTACCGTCTTTATCAAATACATTGGCAGCTTTTTCTTCACTATCAATAGTAATATCTCCATCTCCGTCCTCCCAACCATATGCATAGGAATCAGCAGTAGTAGAATCAATAATACCATCAGAATCTCTCCAATTAGTAATTTCTTGCCCTCTTAGATAAGTAACATTTGATCCTTGAACTTCAATAGTTGCAGTATCCTGCGCTAGCATTGCTTTGTACCCTACAAAAGTTAAAGTAACTTGGTAATCATTATAGTTATATCCTGATTCTTTTTCCCATTGTCTATCTAATTTTATACTTGAAGTAGAAGAACTTGATTTTATTCTACCACCCCAACTTTTGCCAGATTTATGATTATCCGCTACTTGAATAATATCGCCAGGTCTTAAGAAAGCTGCGTTTAATCCAGTAGCAAAACTAATTGTATTAGTATGTAAATTATTACTTAAAAGTTTCCATTTACCTAAACGTCTAGCTTGCCCTCTTGAAGTACAACCAAATGCTTGTATTGATTCTGTTTTAAGAAATTCTCCATCTTTTTGTAAAGTTTCTTCTAGTTCTACTATTTCTGCTCTAGGTCTATAATAATCTTGTGGGTTATTCCAATTTACAATAATTTGATTAGTTCTAGTTTTATTTGCCGTTCCTTCGTATGAAAAAGTTCCATCAACAACATTACCATTAGTAAATTGATATACAGGGTCTTTTTCAGAGTCCTGTACTATATAGGCTTCTCCATTTAACCAATAAGTCATTCCTCTAAATATACTTGTTACATCATTTAAAACTTTAAATGCCTCTTGTTGCCCTCCTATTACTAGGTTTGCACTAAATCTTGGCTCATGTTCCCCTGTTGTTCCTGTATAATTAGTATCATCAGTAGTATATAAACTAAGTAAGTCTGCGGCTGCTACACCTGCTGGTACTAATTCATCACAGTACCTTCCAATTTGATATAATTCCCATTTATTTACTTGAGTTTGACTTAGGTAATTACCTAGTCCATAAATCTTATTAGTAAATAAATCGTTATATACCCATGCTGGATTATTACACCAGGTATTATAAAAAGTTCCGTCCCAATCATGTTCCATAGTTGAAACTTTTTCATTAGCACTATCCCGTCTATAGTTAGCAGGAATAAGTACTTGTTCTACAGCTTGAACACTAGAAGCGCCCGATCCTGCATTAGTTATATTCCCACCTAAAAGTATATTAGCAGTAGGACTTACATTTCTTAAATAAAGATACTTATTAGTGCTATCAATTTTATCAATCATACCACCTGTAAATATTTCACCTGTAAATGTTCCTGCTGCTGTTGTAGAGGAAAGTGTTTTAACTGTGGGGTCTGCTGTAGAAGTTGCAGGAGTGTTTAGGTAATAAGTAAATTGTGTAGCGGTGGTTGCTTCCACATTGAAAGTACCTTCCCAGAAGTCTGCTTCAGCTGAAGCTCCATCTATTGTTATAGTGAAAACATTACCAATAGTTATTCCGTGAGCTGCAGCACAAGTAGCTGTTGCTAAATATCCATCATCAGCATTAGGATCTGGATCGCCATCTTCATCTACTCTTGTGTCTGTGTTGGCAAAAACCGCGGTTATACCGCTAATAGAAATAGCATCTTGCTTGACACTATCTCCTACTGCAAAGTTTGCTATACTTGCAAGAGTTACTTTACGTCCATTATAATCTATAGGATAGTGATTGCTGGGAATGTTTATTAACTTACCATCAATCTCATATCCTCTTGCAGGAATACTTGAAAAAGCTTCCGCATCTATAGCTCCTGCTATATATGCAGTATAAGGATATTCTAATTTATCTGCTATCGAAGATTCTATAGTATCTATATAGATTGCATTAGATATTGTATGATTATCGTTATCTGTATCTCCACCAACTCTTGTTACTTTTACAGCCCAATCTACCATTCCATTTACAGCTTTGTGTTCTTCTATATTAAAACCGAATGTGTGAGCATATTTACCACTTACTTTACCTATAAATCCAGTAGCAAATTTCTTAGAAGTACGCAATACTCCAGCATTGTCTGTCCATCGAAAATCAATATCAAACATTACACTAGTTTGAAGTCGATCTCCTGCAGTATCCCCCTTCTTAACAATTTTTACCATGCCTGAAGTAGACATAGTAACTTTTATGTAATCAGTACTTTGTTTTTCATAAGAGCCACTACTTATAGTATGATATTGAGGCTCATTTAGTAGTAATTCTGAACTTCCTACTTCTTCAATTACAGAAGCTGATGGAAATGAATGGAAAAAATCTGCATTAGGAGTTTGTGCTGCTAGTCCTTTTGCTTCTACAATCCTAAAGTTTTTCATATTAGGATTATTACTTCTTTGTCCTGTGCGTTGGTTAATATCTCTAATTCTAGTTTCGTCTACCAGTATAGAAGCGTCTCCATAGACAAGACCTTTAATTGGACCTTCTGCTATAGCATCTATGAAAGCCGCGTGTTGTCGAGCAAACATATTATCGTCTGCTTCAAACGGTTCGCGTCCTCCTCCTTTACCTCCAGAGCCAACAATTTTTACTAGATTTCTATCTTTTTTCGTCATCGCCAATCGTCTTCCCATTTAAAAGTATATCTTCCTGCTGGAGCATTGTTTCCGTGTTTATCTCCATCGTTTCTAAATCCACCTATACCAACTAGTTTTCTACTGTTATTTACTGCTCCTTCACTTCTAGAACTAGAAGTAAATAGAGATCCCATAATAGTTTTAGAGCCTGTTACCATTCTTCCATATATTAAAGGAATTGGTTGTCCTTGTTTAGTTGTATTAACAGGACCACTAAATAAATAGTTTTCAGCTTTTTTGGCACTAGCTCCATCAGGGACATCAGGCGCTAACAACATAGAAGCTCCTCCTAGTAATAATCCCATTCCTAAATATTGTGCTCCAGCTACTGCATACCCCGCTGCTGTACCAGCCATTGAGGCAGTCTGAACTGCTACTGACATAGCCGCTGTAACTGTAGTTGAAGCTGTAACTGCACCCGCTGACCCTGCTGCCAAGCCCATTGCGGCGTTAATAGAACCAGCTGCTGCTCCTGCTGCTTGTCCTACAACTACAGTTGAACTACCCATCATTCCTGTCATACCAAAAGCTGCAGCTCCACCAGTCATTATTATAAGAGCAAGTCCTAATACCATAAGGATTCCTCCGTTTTTACTACCAGCAATTACTGGAGCAAAAGTATAGGATTGATTCATGTCGGGATTTACCATAAGGCACTCATCTGTACTAACAGGTGTATCTCCAACTAAAACATCATATCCTTGTATGTTCTCTCCTTCGATTAAAAATTGTTTAAATCCAGAACGTTGAGCTGCAATAGCCTGCATAGCTTCTGCGGGCGAGTTTACTGCTAGGTTCCACTCTGCCCCAAACTTTTCTCCTAATACTCCTTCTAAATAAACTTTTCTCATTGAAATTTCTTATGTCTTAATACTGCTCTGGATATTTGATTCCATATTCCGTGATAATTGTCTCTGCAGGATAATCTTTGTGGAGCGTGATGTAACATCTTTCCTCTACCTACATATATTCCTGCATGGTTGGTTGTGTCTGCATTTAGTGCCATTAAAACAACGTCGTGAACCTGTAGAGTACCATCTGTTACTTTAGTAAAGCCTTCACTTGCATATCTTTCTAGATAATAATTTTTTCCTTTTTCCCAAAATTCCCACTCATAATCCCAATCAGGTCGAAAGTGGATATCCTGCTTGGCGAAATAATCTTTTACTATTGTATAACAATCATATACGCCAAATACAAAAGGTCTTCCAATTAAATCAAAAGACTCTTCTTCAGGTTCAAGTTTAGTCCACTCATCATTCCAGCCAAAAATATACCAAGGGATTCCTAATCTATTACAAGCTGCTCTGTCTATCGAGCTAGGTATAGGCTCAGCGTGGGGGTGACTATGAATCACTCCTACAACATCTCCCTCATCTGCAACTGCTTTATAATCATATGGATCTATTACAAAATCTTGTGTAGGATCCTCTGCTTTATTCTTACAAGGAAAGAATTTAACTCGTCCCTTTCTTACAGCTAAAAGCCCGCAGGCTTCTTTATCTACTTCTTTATATACGTATGCTTTTATTTGGTCTAGTACTGGTTCGATCATTATCCGAAACTTGCTCCCGGGAAACCACCAAAAGGTAGTGCCACATTATCATTTGTTAAATGTTTAACCCTAGCTTCTGCTAGAGCCCCTGATCCATTACCCCCTGATATAGTAACTGTAGGATTCGATACATAACCTGATCCTGCGTTTGTTACTGTAAATTTTGTTATTACTCCTCCGCTTGTTGTTGCGGAAGCTGTAGCTGTTGTTCCTGAAGGAGGATCTGATATTACAATTGTAGGTGTACCAGTATACCCAGTACCTCCCTGTAGTACTCCATTAGACATTTTTACATGAACTAAATCTACTGTACCATTAGCTCCTGTATACGCAAATCTCTTTGCACACGAACTTAAACGCTTACCACAAACATCACCAAACTCCCAATAAGAAATGTTAATAGGAGTTATTAAATCATCAATTGCATCTCCTGTAGTAATAGAGTGTGCTACTGTACATTTATAAAGAGTTGGTCTACATGCTTGAACATACCCTATAACTGCGGTAGTATCTCCTATAGTAGCAGTATGACTATCGTCTGTCTGTACTCTTACTTTACCTCCGCTTCCAGAAGTAGTTACTCTTAGGGGTACGTTTTTATGATTTGCACTAGTAGTAGATAAACCTTTTAAAATTAGCCAATCATCATCAGAAGTAGTAGTAGTCCCAGTACCAGTAGTAAACTGATCAGCATTAGCAGAAGTTTCAAAAGTTACCTCTACTATATTTGCACTTACACGCTCTAATTTTGTTATTGAGTATAAACTTCCTATAGGTCTTTGATGTTGTACATAATTCCCTATACTATAACTCGCATTAGTATATAAGTTTCCTGTTCTATTTCCTTCTACTTCTTGCCTACCCCAAAAAGTATATTCATAAGTTCCTGGACTAGCTGCATCTTCTGTAATTTGATTATCGTCTTTATCAAAGTATAGAGTAGTTCCTGCATATACATTATCTTCTGGCCAATCACAACCACCTTGCGTTGTATCTTTATACTTCCAAGGACAGCGTGTCGCCATAATATTTCTTCTAGGTAATTTAATTCCTTGTACATCAAATGCAGAAGCAAGTTCAAATTCAATTACCGCGGCTGTTTCAGCAGACTTTCTTTCTATATAATAAACATCTCTATTAAATTCTACAGGAGGGTTAGTTGCTAAATACTTTTCAAGAGTTTTTCTTCTAATTACTTTTGCTCCTACTAGATCGTCCCAATCTGCTAAATATGCTTTAAAGAATTGATTTATGTTGCCTAGTCTTATTGTAGGACGAGGCAAACTACCTGTACCAGAGCCTCTAACTTCCCAGCCTTCGCTCTCTATAGGTAATGCTATGTATGTTCGTTGACTATAATGAGTTGATGTACTGGATCCAAAATTAGATTCATTTACCAAACTATACCAAGTTATATCACTAGTACCATTTCGACCATCATGAAAAAATAGTTTATCTATACCTGCTCCCCCAATATTACTATCAGGTAATTCTACTTCAAAAACAGTAATATAACCACTAGGCTGAGCTTGTCCTTGTACATCAGTAACTAGAATATTATTAGTACCAACATTGGGGTTTGTCACGACTCAAAAACCTCTCTAGCTGTACAAGACAGACTATAATATTCAGCTTGTCCAAAAGTTCTATTATATTCTTCGATTACTACTGTTACGGCTTCCTCATTACCGCCAGCAGTTGTATCAGGTACAGTTAATCTACAAGTACTTACTCCTGCGAGTTGTTGAAAGAAAGCATATAAATTATCTATATCGTCATTAGTACGATTATTAAATACAAGAGACCAAGTTCTAGGAGTATTATTTATTCCATCTACCATTCTCATTTCATATCCATCACCAAATGAAGTCTTTATAACTTTAGGTTTAGGTGTTTCGATGGCTCCTTTATCAAACATTACTGCTGCACTAAAACCTGTAATATTAGTCCCTGCAGATACTGTTGCTCCACTTGTTTGTACTGTATTAGTTGTTAATCCGTTTGCCATTATCCGCCTCCGCCTTGTCTACCCTGTACTCCTTGTCTGTTAAGAAGTCCACCCGGTCTCATTTCTGTTTGTAAATGTTGTTGAACTAGTCCACCTATTGATCTTCCAAGTGCTTGCATGTCTGCTCCGCCACCCGAAGCCGAAGTTTGAGATTGTCCGCCACTTATATTAACTGCAACATTAACTACGTTACCACTAGCTCCTTTTATATCTACAGGAATACTTCTATCGTTTCCTAAAGGAACGACAGCTTCTCTACCGTGTAATGTAGCTAAGTACCCTGAAGTTGGTCCTGATGCAATACCTCCTGCTGCAAAAGATTTTCCTGACGCGCTTAATTCTCCACCATATCTTGCTGGTAAGCCCATACCCATAGCTGACAACATCTTTAAAGCTGCAGCTTTCATATAAGCAGCAGCTAAGTCTGCAAGTAACTGTTTCATCACGTCTTTCATAGCATCACCAAAGGATTTAGTACCATCTATTAGTGCTTGGAACATACCTTCAAATGCTGATTGCATAGAGTTTTGTATTGAATTTGCTAGTTCTAATTCGATACCTACTTGGGCTGTTTCTTCTGTTATACGCTTCCAATTCTCTACTGCCTCTTTACCTGATTCTTTAAATTCCGCTAACTTAGCTTCATCTGGAAGCCACATATCTGGTGTAGTCCCAGCTAGAGGATTCTCCTTCAAGAACGCTTCATTCATTTCTGTTTGCCATTTATCTAGTTCAGTTTGAGAAATTTTACCTGCATATTCGTCCCAAGATCCAACCTTTTGCTTTTGCAAAAATTCTCGTTGTGTTTTAGCGTTAGGATTTATCTGTCCAAATTGAGATCCAAGTGCTCCAATTGCATCTCCCCCAAACATGCTATCTCTTCCCATATCCATTCTACCAGCGACCATGTTTCTATTGTGTTCTAACTGCCCAGCTATATCTTTTAGAATGACTAATTGTTCTCTATATTTTAGATTTTGGTCTAGTATCCCATCTCTCAGTTGATCAGTTAGTTTTCTAAAATTGCCATATTCCTTTTCTATTGCTGCCTTATCTCGTTCTGGCGCTGCATTCATATCCTGGATTCTTTGGAAGGATGCCTGCAGTCTCATTCTAATTTCTGCATTTTTCGCAGACATATCGTAAATACTTTGCATAGTCTCATTCCATTTACCAGCGTCAGTTGTTTGCTCTTTAATTAACATAGCTTGCTTCTTGATCTCTCTTGTACGTTCTTTATCAATTCTAGCCATTGTCATATTAAACCGCATCTCTCTTTCTTTTAGAGTATTTATTAGTTGTTGCCAAGAAACCCTTTCTTCTACTCTCGCTGTAGTTAATTGTTCTATAAATAAGTTCTTTCTAGCTTGTTCTTCTGTATCTCGTGCTGCCTTCAACCATTCCTCATCTGCCATGTCTTTATCACTTGCAGTATCGATAGCTAGTGTAGCCGCTTTAAGTTCTTGTTGTCTTTCTCTTAACTTATTCTGCTGTTCTAAGTTTTTAATTTCTAATCTAGCATTTTTAGTAGATGCTGTTTGATCCACCGTACTAATCATAGCTGCTTCAATTTTAACATCTAATAGTGCTTGATTTATCTCAAATTGTTCTTTAATTAGTGCATTTATTCTAGTCTCAATCTCTGCAGTCTTATTTTTTTGTGTATTCCAATCCTTCTGATCTTGTTTAGCATCTTTTACATTTTGCTGTTGCTGTTCATAGGCTTTCTTAGCTTCATCTCTTATATGTTTTAAATTAGCTAGTTTTTTCATAGCATAATCGCTTGTATAACCTTTAGCTAGATAATCTGAGTGTGCTTTATCAGCCGAATCAAAAGTTGTTTTAGCTGCGTCTCTACCTCTTTCCAATCCAACCATTCCTACATCAGCAGCATTAGATCTAAGTTCTAGAGTTCCTAATACTGTACGATAATTTTTTAATACATCAGTAAACTTATTTTGTTTAATACTACCCATTACACTTTTAATAGTGGAATCTAGTGATTTTTGTTGTTCATTCAATAACTTAGTAGCTTGAGCTGCCGCCATCATATCGTTAGCTAACTTCATAAAGCCGCCACCTTCACTATCGGCCTGCTCTTTTAACCAAGCCTCACTTATATGCTTTCCTTCTTTTAAAGCCGCAATAAGTGGCTGCATTCTCTCGTCACCCCCTGATAATATATCAAGTTGTCCGGTAACGTTCGAAATCATCTCTTTACCTTCTTTAGTATTGATTTTACCCATTTGAAGCATTGAGTTATAATCTGATATAACTTTAGTTAAATCTACTGACTGAAAAGCGCTTCCTATTTGTTGTATTGATCCTTGTAAGTTATTAACCCCAAGTTCTTGGGCTTCATTCATTCTTTTTACTTCTATGTTTAGATTTTTATAATGATCTAACATACCATCAAAAGCTTCTTGTTGCTTTTTCTTAGCTTCATCGGGTGGAAATATCCATTGCCACAACATCTTTAAGCCGTCTATTACCATTAGTAGTACACCAAGCCACCCCATAGCTTTCATAGCCCAATTAACTGCTGTAGCCATCATCTGAGCTCCTCGTACCATAAATTTCATAGTAGCTGCCCATTTTATTTTCATGCCAGTAGTTATTGTTTTAAACCATTTACCAGTTTTACCCATATGCATACGAACTTTTAACCACGATTTCTTAGAGTGGTTTACAACTTTATCATTCGCATCGTCTAGTATTTTTACTTGATCTGATCCAAATTTTTTGTATTTACCTGTTCTCTTCTTTAAAGTTCCTGCTTCTAATTCTTCTGTTTGTTTATGATAATGTTTAGACGCTCTAGTATGTCCTGAAGTAGTAGTTTTCTCCATTCCTGCTTTTTCAAATTCTAAAGACCTATCTTGTTCGGCAATATCTTTTGTTCCCATATTATTATCAAAGTCTTTGTATTCTTGTTCTAATCTTTGTAATGCTACTGTTTCTCTACCTAATGCTTCAGCGTGTGCATCTGCTTTAAGAGAAAGCTTATCAGACATTGCTCCAAAATTGGGCATGATTGTTCTAAGAATAGGCGCTAGGAATAGTAACATAGTACCTACTAAAGAAGCTATATTATTGGCGAAGAAACCCATTACGGGGATTAGCATATTTGTGACTGTTTCTTTAACACCTTTCATTAGATCATCAAAGGCTTTTAAGAATTTTTGAAGTGCGAATCCGGCTGGATCCATAGTTTTCTCGATTGCTCCAAACTTACTTTCTGCTTGGTCTAGAACTTCGTTTGCTACCGCTTGTGATTTTTCAAATTGGTTTAGATCATCTTTACTTTTACCTATCATTAAGGCATACTTTTCCATTGCAGGTTCTAGTCTCAAAATGATACCTAATTCATCTAAGAGTTCTGGTTCCGCTTTTGTTGTACCTCGAATTAACCTATTAAATGAATCTGTTAAATCTCTACCTAGAGCAAGTGAAGTATTCTTTGCGGCTGTTCCTAATCTATTTAACTGATCTGCACTTAATCCAGCAGCTGAACCAATAGCAGCGGCTTGTGCAGCTTCTTTAAACTGAATCAATCCGCCAGAGGCTTTTATTATTCCCTCTGTCATTGTTCCATAAGCTACCCCAGTTGCAGCTCCAAAAGCTAACTGTCCTTCGATTAAATTACGGGTTTCAAATGCCTCTTTCATGAATTGAAAGGCGGCGGATACGGCAAATACACGAGCAGCAATAGTAGCATAAACAGCCACTATACCACCTTGCATGGTTTGTGCCTGTTTACTAAAGTTTTTTGATGCGTTTGAGGATTGTTGGGTTACACCCTTAATTCTACGGTCGGTTGCTTGAGAAGCCCCGCCGAGTTTATCCATACTCTTAGCGGTTTTTTCGGCTTTTTGCCCGACCATTTTAAGAGTACCATCATCAGTTACTCTAAAGGTAATCTCAGCGCCTTGAATTTTCTTTGCCATTAAATTTTGCTCTTACTTCGCCTTTGTGCGGCGTCTCGCTTATGTTTAAGCTCGTCATTGATATTTACCATGTGAGCATTTTCCACATATTTCAAGAAAAAGCAAACTATTCTTTTTTGTTCTATTTCATATACATCTAGTAATGTTGCTAGGGCTGACCAATCTTTGCCCATATATGATCCACTCATACCGTCCCATCTATCAGGTAAAACGGTGTGGATCACCATAGCTTGTTGGACCTCTAGTGGGAAGTCCATATCGTCTGGCGGCATCTCAGACGGGTCAGGTTCTTGACCTAACTGTTCACACATGTTCAAATACTGATCAAGTGTTATACTGTCTTTATACTTCCGCTCTATAAGAGCAAGTACTGCCTCTACTTGCTCGTTGTAAAATTTTCAAGATCACCCACCTGTTCGGTAACCCAACTGTCAAAGTCTGTTGAATTTTTCATGAGAGTTTCTACATTCTCTTGAGTAAAAGGTAGAGTTTGGTTATCGTCTTCAATCTCTCCTACTAAAAGTAGGTGTTTAAGATATCCTAGTTTTAACCCGCTCCAGCCTTTAATAACTGCTTTAGTGTACTCTTTTAAAAACTTCTCGTCGTCCATCTGTTCTTCGTAACCACGAGTTTTTCTATTGAATACATTACTAACACACCTAGTTCTAAGTTTTACAAGCTCTTCTCTCGCTAAGTAGCAAAGTGATACTTTAAAACCTTCACAACCAGGGTAGTCAAATTCAACCGTTTTCATTGGTGTCATTAAACTTTTTAATGACAAAGGTTCTTGAATCGGTTCTTTTTTTACTTTTACTGTTTCGTTCATTTATTCCATTCCTATAAAAGGAAGGTCAGGGGCGTTGCCCCCAACCTTATTTTGTTAATTTAAGTTACTAACTTACGTAGGTAACTACTACTTCTGATTCACCCGATGCTATCGCGCTGTCAGAAATGTCTTTAGGTAATCCGTGGAAAGCTACATCTAAACTAATCACATCTTCAATAGAGTGCGTTGGCAACTCTAAATGTGCTTTAGGGATAGATACATCTATACGGGGTGTTTGTCCCGCCCCACCGATTGCAAAATCCATGTCAAAGGCATTAGTTATTGTATTTGTGCCTTCTAATAGATCCTCGAATAATTCTGCAGATCCTTGATCTACAGTATTAAGATAACAAGTAAAGTTTCCACTTACTGATCTTGTCCCCATAACATGTCCTAGAGGTTGGTTAACAACTCCTAGAGTTTCTGGTGTTAGATAACTAATGTTATTTTCAATAGTTATATTTCCACCTGTTAGGGTTAGTACATAAGTTGAGTCGGATCCTAAAGATTCTCCGACTGATTCAGAAACATCGTATGTTGCTGTCATACTTGTTAATTTTTGTCTAACAAAGTTAGAAGTACTAGTTACTCCTTCATTCACAAGACCTTTAGTGGTTGTACCACCAGCAGCGGTTGCTAACTGGGCTACTTCGCTTATAATTGCTCCTTGACCTGACCAAGCAACTTGTGCTAAGCCATCAATATCAAAGTCAATTGAAGCAGAACCTACGGAACAATCTGTAAGTTTATAGATTGTTACGCTACCGTCTGCGGCAGTATCATAGGTACCATCTGTGTCATTAGCAGCTCCGAGTACAAAATATAAATCAAATACTCCTAGTGCTACCATGTTTGAATTTTCAAAATTAAACACATTTGGTTCCCAAGCTGCTGCGTCAATAGCTCCGTTGTCTCCACCTACTGCATAATCGTAAGTAGTGCCACTCATAGCGGCCCATAAAGGCCCCTCTACTGCAAACTTTTTCGTAGTACCTGCGTGTCCATTAGACACCCAAACATTAGCGTTTGCGCTTGTAGTTGGTCTCATGTAAGTACTGAAACTCCATTCAGCAGGAGCAAAAGAGTCATTGAACATAGCTCGTCCTCTCTTACTTCTGAGGTTTGACCCATCTGCGGCTTCGTTCAGAGTAATCTCTGAAGTATTAGTCGCTTGGCTGAATGAAAATCCATCTAGTACTGGTATTTCATAGAGTGTATCGGTTGCGCTTGCGCCATCAACTGAAAACGCCATGAATACTTTGGTATCTCTACTAAAATGAAATGCCATTATTTTCTCCTATCGTTCTCTGAAAAGAGCCTTGCTATATGTTTATAAAGCTTAGCCATTTTCTAGTATCGGATCTCTACGACGACTTCTCCTACGCCGAGAGGCTCCAAAACGCCTTCGTCCGTGTCGACTGTCAGAATTGTGGTCTGAACTGTCGTATGGGACGCTCCTGTTGAATCCGTATATGTGATTGGATCATAATCCTCCATTACAGTTTCAACATCTTCTAGTAACTCTTCTAGTGCTAAAATGACGTCATCATTGTCGTTCACATAACATCTAATAGTTACTCGTAAAAATCTAAAGCGGAATCCTCCGCCATCATATTGTCTAGTTTCTCCTCCTGCTCCTACTTGAATAGAAGGAAATTCTGTCGTTTCGTCCCAAAACCTAAGTCTGGGACTGACATCTGCTACGGCTGTTCTCATTGGAGGACTACCGTTTAGTGTCTGTTCTAATTTCTCTGCGATCGCTCCTACAATGGCCCGTCTCCGCGTTGAATATTTTCTAGCTTGAGTCGCGTCCATTATAATCTCCTAATCTGTGTTGGCTGTCTCCCTAGTATCCCTATTGCTAGTTCTCTAATACTTTCTCCAATTATTTTTCTAGGGTCTCTTTGAGCACTACCTTGTTTAAAACCTGGCTCAAAAGTTTGGTATGGATTCTTCATATAAGTGTAATCTATATACGTACCGCCTCTTGGCCCTTGTATTAAACTATCCACTCTTACTGAGTTTGCGAATCTACCTGTTCTAAATCTTAAATAAGGAGCATTCATTTTTTGTGCAACCTGTTGAGGTAAAACCTCATTAAGTAAGTTTCTTAAAGCTATAGGGCTTTGAGATGTTGCTGCCGACGATATAGATCGACCTTTCTTTGTTCCTCGTGCTGCTGCTCCAGCTCTTGCTGCCGCTGTAATCTTTCTAGTTGTTCTACCTTTCTTTTTACCACTAACTTTAGCTCTATTTTGTTTTTTAGTTTTCTTTTTAAACTCAGAGGCAAGTTTTCTATTTACACTAAGTCGCATATCAGGTCTACTTTTATGCTTAAACATCTTCATTATCATCAAAGCAGGAACTGCTGCTGTCATGTGCTGTTTAGGGCTTCTAGACCCCTCTAAATCTTCATCAGCTAAGTCTAAGCTAAGAGACTCTATCAATGATCGATCATAATTATTTATAAACTGCTTTAACTGTCCCTTATCATAATCTGCCATATCTGGGTTTCTATGCATTGGATTTAATTCTGTTTGAACTACAATCTCATTTCTCATTTGGTCTACTGTCATATATTGAGTTCTTTCTAAGTTAAGATGAGCAGCAAAAGCATTTGTCATATGTTCATGTATTCTATCAAAATTTCGGTTTAAGTCTACACCAGCAAGTCTGTCCATTTTACTTTCAAACTCACCTGCAATTTTGTCATACATTTGCTGTTCCATATCAGCGTCGCCTTCTTTCATTTTTTCTAAGCCGCCGACTCCTGCAATAGTAGTTTGTTCCCCTTGTAAGTTTCCTTGGTGTAAGGAACCCATATTTATACTTCGCTGACTGCCCCCTCTACTTCTAGTAGCTTGCCTTTTAAATGCGGCCGCTCCTGTATGCCCTTTTCTAGAACTACCACCTGTTCCATGTCCGCCTTCCGATGCTGCTTGACTACCATGCCCTTCTCTTCTTGTCGTACTAGGATATGGTAAATTATCCTGTATGTATTTATACATTCCTGTCTGAATAGTTGCAATAGTTTGTTGATGCTTCGTAAATTGACTAGTACCATCATCTTTTGCATTTATTCCATAACCACCAACTTCAAAGAGTATCTCTAAATCGTCTCTTCCTCCTCTCCGAGGAAACCTCGCTAAGCCTCTATTTCCATGCAGATTTCTATAATTTGCTTCTGTCATATGAGTAGTATAAGCATTGGCACAAACGTGTTCTAGTTGTGTCATATCTAGATTAGAAGTATCTCCGAATCCATCAGCCCAAACTCTTGCAGCTCCGTTCTTTAAAGTATCTATAATATTTCGTCTTTCTGCTTTAAAGTTAGTTCTATAACCACGATTTACTTCATCTCTATCCGCTCTGTCAATTGCCATGACCAACATCTCTTTGACAACTCTAATCATATTACAACTCTGTGTAAATCTAGTACTCTTTTGATATGATCTGGAAAGTCAGTACTATTTCGAAGACCTGCAGTAGACTGATTCTGTATACTTGCTCCACCTAAGGTTTGTCTGGCTTTATGCTCATCTTTCAAATAATAAGTTACTAAATCAAAAATTGCTAACTGTAAGTCTTTTGGCGTAGAACTATATCCCGCTTTATACGTGATTTTTACTGCTCCTTCACCTTTTGCCCAACTTGCTCTTTCTCCGTTCTTAGTAGTCCTTATTACAGCATCTGCATCGCTATCAAAGTAATACTCGTAATTACTAGTAGTTAACTCATTATATGCTTCTGAATATGCTGTTCTTTCTTCTACTTTGGCTATCTCTGTTACTGGACTTTCACTCATTATCAATACTTGAGTGTATAAATCTCGTACTGAAAAGGTTTCTACCTTATTAGTACTAAAGTGATCAACAAATGTTGTACCACAATATTTTTTGACAAGATCACTGACTTGCGGGACGATAACGTTTAGACGATCATCATCTTTTTCGCCTCTCATACCTTCCGCGTCTTTATATTCGTAAACTGTTACTAAATCTGTCATAATATTCTCAAAAAATATTGTAGTGGGGGCGAACCCCCACCACAAAATTGTTAACTATTAACTAGCTTTGTATTTGTAAGCCCACTTGGAAGTTGCGCCTGCGATTAAATCGTCAAACCCAATTCTTTGTGAAGCAACAAGTACTCTGCGCTGATTTGCCACTTCGTAATCTGACTCTAGAGTCACACCACGTAATCTTGGCATTACATAGTTTCTAGGATAAACTGCTACAGCACCAAATCCACTGGCTGCTTGTGCAGGGAATTCGTCACAAAGAAGAATCCTTGATCCAAATACCTGTCCAATTTCACCATTAAGTTTAGTAGCCATATCGCCCACTAGGTTAGCATCTTGGAACTCTGCGTCTTCCAATAATTGGAAGTACACTGCTTGAGATACTACATAAACTACGTCGTTAGGATTAACTCCGTATTTGCCCATGTTCTTTCTCAAACTTAAAAGTTCTGCGGCTGTTACAGTATCGGTTGCAACTGCTGTAGTAGATTGTGTTTGATCACTATCTGCTGCTGCCATTGTAATTAGTCCATCAAACGTTCCTGATGTGTATACACCAGTTGAATGATTTCCTAATAGGATTGCATTTTCAATACCTTTTGCATGTGATCTTACGATAGACTCTCTGATCAACGGAAGAATAGGCATAATTGCATCTTCTTCTGTTTCATTTCCTAAGTATGATTGTGAAATCAATTTCTTAGTTGTGAGAGTTTTCTCTGCTAGATCAACACCACCATAAGGTGAACCGTAAGTATCACCTGTTTGTGCTAAGTTACCATGAGGGCTCGAACCCGTAGCTGTTTGGTTGCCTGTGAACTCTGCATAACCACTATCTGGAAGGATAGGAATTATCATGTTCGCTGCTGACATAGGAATTTCTCTAAATAGAGGTGCCAAAATTAGTGAATTTTGGATATCCCTTTCAACATTGGTAGATACAACTTGCTCGAAATCTGCAGATGAAACGCCAACACCACTATGTGCGTTAACTTTTTCCATTGTAGATTTAGCTAGTTCTGTATCGTACCCACGACCAGTTGCTAGTCCGAGAACTTTTGCGTCAACGACATCATCAGCAAATGCTGTTTTCCAGTCGCCTTGTCCACGTCTATTCTCGAAGATTCGTTTAGATTCACGCATATTCATGATGTCTTCAGATCTCTCTTTCAACTCAGCTTGAAGTTCACGGACTACTTGTCCTAGATCTTCTTGCTTTTCATTTACGCGGGTCTCTATATCCCTGACTAATGTTTCAGCACCGCTAGTAACTGCTCTTACTATGGTTTTCTGTTCCGTCTGTTTAGCTTCGTCTGCTGCTTTCTGAGTAGCTTCTACTTCTGCTGCCTGTTCTGCTGCTTCTGCTTCTGCCTTCTCGTCTGCTGCTTTAAGCTCAGCCTGTTTCATTGCGTAGGAAGCTACAGCTTTTTCAGCTGCTTCCCTTGCAAATGCATCTAGGTCGAACTCAGGGCTAACTTCAGGAGTTTTGCTTTCTTCTGACATTTTAGTCTCCGTTTTGTCGGCTCTCGCCTCGCTTGACTGCTCAACTTCAGTCATTTCCTCAGTTGAGTTAGTCTTTATAAAGTCTTTCTTGAACTTATTGTACTCTTCCATTGTATCAAATGATTTAGATACAGAGAAGACTGCGTTTTGGTTACAAGGAACCGAAACAACAGACACTTCGAATAATTCAGCGTCCTTTATCTTATATCCGTCGGTTTCTGATATATAATCAGCGTCCTTGACTTTGAAACCAACAGAAAAAGCTCCAAGAACGCCATCTTTAATAAGATCTTTAATTTCGCCAGCGGACTTAGATATACGTGCTGTAATATCTAGGCCATTATCGCCAACATTTAATTCTTTTGCACGACCAATTGGTCGGTCGTAATTGTGATTGAATAAAAGTATAGGATTATTTTTATAATTATCTAATCCTCCACTCTTTGTCCAAGCACCTGGTTCAATAATATCTCCAGCTCTATCCATTGCGTTGGTACTGGCTGATCCTTTAATATCCAGTCCACCATCATCAGTTTCGCCTAAAGTCTTGAAAGAGTTTGACCAATGAAAAATCTTCTCCATGGCTAGTTCTCCTTCTTAGCTGACTTCTTTGCCTTTGGCGCAGCTTTAGGGGCTGGCGCAGGCTCAGGAGCGGGCGCTGGGGCATTTATAGGGAACCTTGCTTTTGCAGCCGCTAATACCCTATTCCATGATCCAAATTTCCTACGTAAAAGATAATCTCTTACAGGAACATCATTGCCTTCCGCCTTATACTCTGCCAGTGTCATCGTTTCAGCACCTTTGCTGCCGATGAACTCTGATAAAGCCTTTAGCATCATATTTTTTGTCATAATTCTTCCTCACTGGGTGAGTCCTCTTCTGGTCTCCCACCTTCCTCTGGATTTGCGGCTGAACCTGCGATATTTGCAGGAACTCTCGGTGTATCAAATCCGTCAATCGTCTCAAGTCTTAGCGCCTCCCTTGCTTCATTCGGTGTTAATATTCCCGTATTCACAAGAGTTGCGTAATAACTCGCTTGATCTCTTAGTTCTGGTTGAAGTGCAGGCACATCGCTTACATCTTCGTTTAGTTTAAAACCGAAGAACCTCTCGAAAGCATACCCAAATTTTCTAACAATTGGTAGTATGGTTTCTAAGTAATATAATCGGTGATTCGGACGAATGTTCGCATTATTACCACCGTCTAATAAGATGGGTGGTATACCCATCGCTTCTAGGATTATCTTCTCATTTGAAGCAATTGCTTCTTGAAAGTCTAAATCCTTAAAATTGACTTCCGTCAAATTTTCTACTTCTAATCCACCATCTAGGAATAACGGTCTACGACCTCCTGATTGTGGGTTATATCTAGCAACCCAAGCCTGTAACATTCTTTCTTTAATTTTCTCAGAAAGAGTGTTAGGGGACTTAAGTACTAAACCGGGCACTGCTCCATTCTTAAAGAAATTATCCTGAAATCGTCTCATGCTTCCTAGTAACTGCATGGTTCTCCATGCTGGTTTAAGTCTAGGAACCCCTCTATAAATAGAGTTAAAACTGTTTTCTTTGATATGGATTATTTCCTTAGGAGTGTAATCGATACTGTGATCATAAGTATATTTATTAACATAATTTACCTCATCAGTTTCGATTGTCATGTGTTCAGCCGGTAGATGATATAAGTGCGCTCCATCAAAATAGACAAAGATATTACCATCTAGTAGTAAATCGATAACTAAGTTTCTCTTGAACGAATTTATATCTTGAAAGGGGTTAGGTTCTTTATTAAGTAGAATATCGACTTTAGATCGTCTAATATTCTTTATAATATTATTAACTCCTTGTACTGGCTCACCTACGTCGAACGGTATATCCGCCGAGTCGTCCACTATCATGTTGACTGCGCGGTTTACTACCTCTAGTTGTTCGTAAGCGTTTCTATAGTTGGTTACGACCTCACGAGACCCTATATCAAAGCCTTCATCACGGGCGATAAGATACTGAGAAGGGTTTTCCTTCTCCTCATCTGCTACTGTCGTCCTTCCTATAAATCTGTCATACCATGCCATGTTTGTCTCTCTGTATACCCACCCATCTAATTTGTTTCTTTGCTGTTACGAGTTTAGGTCGTTTACCGTAGATGGAGTGTAACCTCAAATGATGTTCGTGACATAGAGTAACAGCCTCATCATAAAGTTCTGTTCTGTGTTCTGCAATAAATTGCTCTCGAAGGTTTAAAATGTCCTCTTCTTCTGTTACTTGAATTTGTTTCTTTTTCAACCAAGATTCTAACAACTCTGTTAATCCGTTGAAATGATGAAAATCTAAGTTCTCTGTTGCTCCACAGATATAGCAATCCGTCGCTTTCTTATATTTCGACTTAGCCTTATCCCGAACATACTTTACAAGATCTCTCTTTAATGTCATAACTTTTACTACTCTTTAAATTATACTAAAATTTGGGACTAATGTCAAGAACTATTTTTGACTCGGTGGTTACTAGAATGTAGTGGCAGTTGTTTCGAACGAGTACAGCGCATACCGTAATGCATCAGCCATATGCGACGCGTAGTTGTGCTTTGGTTTCTCTTTCAATAAATTCGGATTCGGATCCCACTGGTACTGATCTAAGGAGATCAGAGTTTCTTTACATTTTTGATCAACTATTAGTTTGTTGTTATCTACTATTCCCGCTACTTGCCCTATCCCGTCGAGAACGGACTTTTTCGCGTTTATAGTACTAATGTCATAATTTTGCGCTAAATCGAATCTTGTTTGTTGTGCTGCTGAATCTATATAGATGTAATCGATGTCCCATCTTTGTATCTTTTCTCTAATCTTTTCAGCGTGTTCTTCTGTAGTTCTTTCAGAATTGAGATATTCATCTAGTAGATAATAGACTTCTTTTTCCCAATCATACCCTATTACACAAAAAGCTGTAGGATCTTTAAACCCTACGTCCATTCCTGCGAATATATCCATTTTATGAGTTTCTATCTCAGAAAGGTCTTGTTGGCACTTTTCTAAGTCAAATGCCCATACCTGCCCTTCATAGGTATTAAAATCTGCCATGTATTCCTGATTAAATTCAGCTTCAGACATTGTTTTTCTGGCTTCAGAAATATCTTCCTCAGAAATTCTAGGATTCTCATGATAAGTTGCTCTAACGGAAGCCCACTCTTCATATTCATCACTATATCCTCTATAGTAAAATTCTGAAAACCAATTATTTCTCCCACGAGGAGTAGAAATAAATAGTGCTTTTGAGTTTTCTTTATCTAGTGTGGGACGTAGTGCAATATTGAAAGCATCTCTGCCGTCTACTAATGCAGCCTCGTCAAAAATGATTAAATCATAGGATCGACCTACCGTGGAGTCAACTTGATTTATTGATCCCATTCGTATCGTTGAATGATTCGATAGTTCGATTACTTTGTCCTTAGCGTTATCTCTAATAACTTCTAAATCAAAGTGTTTGATAAGATTCCTTTGTAAATCAAAGGAAATTTGTGATAATGAGTAGTTAGGCGACATAAGTAGTACATTTGAACCTGGTACTAAACATACTAACTGTCCAATTATGTTTGCAATATAGGTTTTACCCTGTCTACGTGCAACTGCTGCTGAAACAAACCTATATTTAGGATTGTTCATAGCGTTGATAATTGCTGTTTGTGTAGAATTAGGTTCAATACCTAATAATTCCATATAACCATCTATAGGAAGCTTAATGAATCGATTCTCTCCAAAATTCATTAAGTCTGTGGGTTCTATGTCTTTTCTACTTATCTCTAGCATTAGTGGATTGTCTCTTTAGTAAAGAAACTTTCCACGCCCTCGAGTAGGTTCTGTTCTTCTACTACATTATAAAGAAATAAATAAGCAAGGGCTAGATTTTTCATATCTATCTCTCTTTCATTAAGTTCGCGTTTGCGTTCTTTCATGTGAATTGCCGCTAAAAAGGTTGAAGCACTAACTACGTTTTCATCTAGCCATAGATCTCTACCGTCTTTTTCGTGTGCTTTATCGCTTTCAAACATTTATTTCTCTTTATGATACTCTAGTGTTAATTGGTGTAAACATAACGGCTGCATTCGTTGAATACAGTGCATGAGCTCTATCTTTTACAATATTTACTCGTTCTCCACCGCCTAAAGTAATGTTTCCTACTACTGAACCACTAGCTGCTGTTAGTAGTGCTACTGCGTATGCTGTAGTACTATTATTGAATACAGATACTTCGGTAGCATCTGAAACTGTTGATGCTGTGCCAGTAGTTGTTGGAGCTGCAATTGTTGCTCCTTCCAGTTTAAATCTCATTGATTTCTCCTACGCTTATTGCGTCTTTTCCCTTGTCGCCACTTAATCGCACGAAGCCGACGTTTAGCCGCTTTCTTGCTTTTAGACGTTCCGGAAGTATTCTTTATTTTCCAGCCTCCCTTAACTTTTACAATCGGCATACTATTCTCCTAGTATCCTTTCTAGTTTATTTCCTCTTAAATAAGAGGGGAGTGCTGTTAACTCTTTAACTTTTCGAAGGTTCTCTAACTTGCATCTTTGTTTCAAGATGAGTACAGCGGTTGCCTTCTCAATCGCTAGTATCATTGGTGGTAAAGTAAGTTTTTCTTCTAATTTACGTTTTTCAGCTGGTAGTGTCATGACTACCTCCTGTATTTGTTAGACTTCAGCTTTATAGCAAGTCCAAGCGCCATACGCTAAACCTACCCAAGCTGCCATCTTCGCTAGCCCGCCAAAACAAATTACCATCACGCACATAGCAATAATTACTGCTCCGTCCCATGATGTTCTCTCACTTACTCTGGCTTTCGCCCACGCAATCCAATTTTTTACCATATCCATAACATTTCTCCCAAAGAATATTACTTCTTTTCTTTTGCTGGCTTAGAATAGTATTTTTTCTCAAACCATTCCCTATTCTTTCGCTTTGCAGCAATAAATTTATCCTTTATATCGACTTTACCATCAAAATTCAGGTCTTTACCCGTTATGATATCTTTAAGCCGTTTGAATAAACTCATTATCTTAACGCAAGATTGCGCAAGGTACCGCTTTTACATCAGCGCTAGTTGCGTAAAACTTGTGATAAGTTCTTCTTTTATGAAGCAATAAACTTGCTCCTGCCATTAGAGTAATGCTCCCAATTTGCACTCCCCCAGAATTTAAGTAATGTATGGTAGCGTTTGCTGAACCATAATTAGTAAATCTAAGATTGAGTGTTTCGTCAGGGGTATTATCAGTAAAGCTCGTGGCTGTTCCTGAAGAAGTAGGGCATGCTACTTCATCTCCGTGTAATTCTAAACTTCCGTACATTTCTGATCTCCATTGATCCTTGGACTATGACCATCTCCCCATAGGGCATGTGGCTGTCCGTATTTTAACCTTTATTGGCATGAAACACAAGCATTTTTTACAAACATATAGTGTGTAAAATGGACATGTATTGCATATTGCTAATCTTACCTCTGGCTTCATCTTAGCACAGGGGGTAATTTTTGTCTCCTCTTGCGCTGTAAATTTAATTTCCTTGCGGCAATTATTCTTTGCCGTTTGGTAAGCTCAGGCTCTAAAACTATAGGTTCTAACTCGTCTTGCATCTGTTCTGATACCGACTTGTCTTCAGCCTCTTTTAATTTGGCTGTTATAGCTTTATCCGTTGGCATGATCTACTGCCTCTTCTTTTGAATCGAACTTGTACAACATTCCTTCTGGGCTTCTCACGCAATGTCTACCGCGCTTTAAATTATAAACCCAACCATCAGGAAAATCGCTCTTAGGAGCTGGTGCCACAACCTTAGTCATAGGCGACTCCTTAATATCTTTTTTCTCGTAATCTTGTTCCATTTTTGCTCCTAACTGTGCATGGACAGTATTGTCCATATAATTCCTGCTCCGCCGCAGATTATAGCGCCAGATACACCGATCATTATCGTTTCTATTCTATTGACCTGCGAATCTAAATCATCAAACCGTTTGAAGGCAGTTTTCCATCTCTCGGCACATATGGCTTCGTGTTTCGCAAGGTCGGCTGCTACGTCCTTGACGTCCATTTGCCTCTCCCCATTAAAGTCTTTACATAATTTATGTATATTGTTGTATTATATCAAAATTTGTGGTTGGTGTCAAGAACTATTTTTGTATGGTATATATTTTGACCGGTTCCGACTTGCCTTTCACAACCACCTCATCTAAGAAATCATAGTTGTAACCATCGACTAGACTGTATTCTGAAATAATTAAATCTGTGTCATAAGTTTTACAGCTACTCTCTAAGCGAGCAGCGAGGTTAACAGCATCACCGAGAACACTATAATCAAACCTAGTATTACTACCCATGTTGCCAACAACACAAAGTCCTGTGTTAATACCGCAACCGGTGTGAATCTCAGGTATTCCCTCACTCTTGAAAACTTCATTTAATTCTCCTAGTGCTTCTCTCATTTCGAGAGCGCACTCAGTAGCTTTTCTTTCCTGATCTTCTACATCTAAAGGAGCGTTCCAAAAAGCCATAATGCAGTCTCCCATGTATTTATCTACACAACCCTCGTGTTTTTGTATTATCTCAGTCTGATTAGTTAAAAATCGATTAACTATTTCCACTAATTTTTGTGGATCCGACTGGTATTTTTCAGAAATCGGGGTAAATCCTCGGATATCCGAAAAAAGGAAAGTTAGTTGTTTCGTGACCCCACCCAATCTCAGTAATGATGGGTCTTTTTGTAACTTTTCAACTAGATCGGGACTGACATACGTTCCAAATTGTTGTTTGATCTGTAATCTCAACAAGTATTGAGTAATAAAACTACGAAATTGTACAATACTCCAGAATAAAAACAGGATAACGAGCGTGCCAGAAACGTCAAACAAGTAGGAAGACTCTACAAGTTTCCATGAAGTGAAACCAAGTCCTCCTAATAGTGTTAAAATGACGGGTAAGCTAAGATATATGTTACTAGCTACAAGCATAATAAGTACCATTCCGATAAGTATTACACCAAGTTCAGCCAAAAAGCTCCATGAAGGCTGAGAAAGTGCATTCCCATTGACTATTGTATTAAGAACTGTTGCTTGAATATCATGTGGGTACTTTACCCCACCCGGAGTTGCTACAAGAGGAGCCACTCCCTCTGCAGTCACACCAAATATTACAAATGGTGCAGGGATTGGCTCTTTTAAATAATCTAAAGCGGTCTGTCTATAAAATTTGGTATTCCAATTTGCCCAAACAGTACCGTTTTCACTAGTAACTATCTTATTATACTGTGGAAGTCTAATCCACTCTACTCCTGTCTCCTCAGTTTTTATTTGATAGCTTGGATCTCCAGTACCAAGTCGAAGCATTTCTAGTGCAAAACTGGGATAGATCCTATTTTCTACGCTTATAGCGAGAGGGAGTCTTCTTACGACCCCGTCTAGTTCTGGGTTTGTTGATATTAGTCCTACGCCTTCGCTTTTTAATGCGCTTCTTAAAATTCCTGGATATTGATATAGCCATTGTGCTGGGTCTCCTCCACCTAATTGTGCCGTTCCTACATGTGGTCCGCCTTCGGACGCTTGAGTACTCCCTATAAAGGAAAGTACAGTAGGAATGTGATTTAATGTTGTCTGAAATATCTCGTCTTTGCCATGAAGGTCTTTATCTGGGAAAGCTACTGTGATTCCTGGTACCCCTTGAGTAATCGTTAGTAGATTAGCATACACATCTCTTGATAAAGGGTATCCTCCAAAGTGTTCTACTGCATCTTCATCAATATCTACTAGTAAGATCATCTCATCTTGAACTTCGTCCCGAGACATTATTAAAGCATCAAGTGATTTTAGCTCTAGTATCTGAAAAGGGTAGGGATTCCAAACAAAAAGTGCCGCGAGAGCGGCAGCTAGTAGTAAATTGATCTTCATTTTTCTATTATTTCGTCACTTACCTTAGTTTCCCATACAAAAGGTAATAAACCGTGAATAAAAAGAATTGCTGAGTATCTCCAAGCACACCAAAGGTGCTCAAAGTACCCCATATTTGCTTCTTCTAGATGATCGTGAATAAAGGGCATGCGTTCTGCAGCTTTTAATAACATATTTATCATTAGTCTTGTGTTACTGTGATACTACAACCACCTGAAGTTACACAGTTTTGACTTAAGCTGTAGTTTTGAGTAGTATTACTGTGTTGTGTTAAGTTTAGTGTTGTAGGCTGTGAACCAGTTATAGTTATTGTAGCATTATGTTCGCCTGTTCCATCTTGAAGATAGTCTACTGTAGCGTCATCTCCATTAACAGTTAAATAAAATTCTTTTGATCCATCTGCCTGTTGTCGACCAAATACATCATTATCATCTCCATATAAATATATTCGTGCGGAGTGCCCATCACATGATCCTGCTGAACAATTTCTCTGGTGTCCTACTATTGAGTTATTATCTCCATGAATATCGGCAGTGACAGTATGACCTCCTCCTTCTGAATTATCATATGTCCAACTAGTATCGGTTCGACTATCTATTACATAGCCTTGTGCCCACCAAAACTTATTGTCTGTGCCATAACTTATATGAAACTGTATATCGTTCTTTTCACAACCAGCACTTGCACTCTTAGTACAATTTTGATATAGTTTTAACTCTTGATCATCAAAGTCAATATCTCCACCCCAAGCTGCTCCTGATCCCCAACTAGGCGAGTCATTAGCCCAACCAAGTTCATTGTTATGTCCTTTTTGAACTATTTCTACACTTATGTTATCTCCATCTCCTATTGAGAAGAATATATCATTATCAAAGCCTTGTTGAGTAATATCTAAAGTTAGATTATCTCCTTGTGCTACTTGATCTATATTTATTTCATTGTCTGCTAAAACTTTACTAGCTCCAAAAGCTAGTGCTAAAATGACAGCTATACAACCAAAATAAACTATTTTACTTGTTCTACTCATTTTCTTCTTCTAGCAATTCTTGTATTTCTTCTTCTAGACGAAACCAATCCGTAGCTCCTTTAGTTAGGTCTTGTTCTTTTCTTAATTCTTCTATAGTTTTCTTTTTCTTTTTCATTAGAATCTTTTCTCCCATTGAATTCCGTTATGTACAACAACAAAGCCTTGTACTCCGTTTAACCATCTTAAAGCTTTTTCTCTATCAACATCGTCTCTATCTAATAGCCTATAAATGAGAGCATTGCCCACTAACTTGACTGCCATTACTTTACCTTTAGTAGGTCGTTTTCCTATAAAGGGGTTCTTCTCTACTAAAGGACAATGAGGCCTTTGCTGACATTCTATCATTTGATAGGTTTGGTAGGTATCTATTGCTGATAATGCTATGTAACTGTGATATAGCTTTCTTTCTTGTTCTGTCCACTCTCTAATAGCGGCGTCACATGATCCTGCTGCACTGAAGAGCAGTATCGCTAGTATGATTTTAGTCATATTATTCCAAATATTCTAAATAAGTCCCATAGTACATAAACGAGACATATCCAAAATCCCTTTCGATAAAAATCGTATTTATTGTATTCTTCCTCGGTTACAAAAAACCGTCCTTCCTGTTTCAACTCGCGCTCCTTGCTAGTTTGTCTGTGTTATAATTATGCTTACAGCTTCACCGTCTCCTACGGTGATTAAGCTCTCTTTTTCATCAGTTATAGTGCGTATTGAAGCATTTACTTCTATTGGCAATCTAATACTGATAATTCCTGTCACTTCGCGATAAAACCAAATCTGACCAGAGTCGTCAATTATAGTATTATACTGACTTTCTTTATCAAATCCCGGTCCAGTCCCTGTTATATTAACATTCTCAAAACCTCCAGCGCCTTTACCTTTCTTTCTCTGAAGTAAATCGGCTTCTTCGATAATTGATAACATATCTTGTAAAAAATCTACATCTAGTAGATCCATATCAAGTTCTCTGTATTCTAGTTCCCTTTTATCTAAGTGATCTTTCTCTAATTCATTAAATTCAAGAAAATCAGCGGTGAATACGTTAGACTTACTATTTTCACTCGCTTCTTCTTGTACTGCTTGTTGTACCTCTGCAGGCGCACTTACAATAAATAAATTATCAATTTGAGCAACAGTAATATTTGTAATAGTTACAGGCTTTACTGGAGGAGTTGAAATAGTGGATACCATTGTTGCTTGGTACGCTTCACTAAGTGTTACTACTCCGCCTTCATTAGTTACTGTTATCTCTCCAGACGCATTTCCATTTAAGTCTGGTAAAAGAATAATAAGACTACGTCCCAGCTCGTCTACAGTAGCTGTGAAATCTGTTCCACGAATACCTATAGTAGCTGTAGGAGTTTCAATCCTAATGTTTGCCTTATTTATCATTCCGAGCTTACCAGAAGTAAATCTGGCAGTTCCCATAGCGAACTTCATCGCCATTTTAGATTTTGAAGGATCGGGGTCATAAATAACCTCGTCTATCAAAACCCTGCTGTGTTCAGTTAGTCGTAATTCTGCATTATCAACAAACTCTACAGCTATGCGCCCGTTGCCGGTGTTGAGTGTATCATATAATTCTATATCTCTACCAACTTCGGCAACAAGCTCCGTTCTTTCTCTAGTTAAAGAGCCTACCCCCGTTTGTTCTGTAATGTCTCCTATTGGAGAAGCCATTACAGCTATAGGGAAAGCACTAATCGCTAGTATCTTTCTGATTGATTGTAACAGTTGCATCCTCTGAATCCACATCTATATTGATAATCCCTGAACAGGAATTAACTCCACTAGGACAGGTTCCAGATTTTTGTATAATATCTATATCTGCATCATCTCCGTCCCATTTTACGGTAAGAAGCTGATCCTCGTCCATCTGAGTAACGTCTATATCTGCGTCATCTCCTTCGAACTCCCAAATCATAGATTGGTTGTCCTCTTTTTGGATTGTCCATATATTGTTGCCATCACCAGTTATTTCCCAGTTCCACACAACATTATCATAGTCAATATCTGTGTTAAATACGTTAGTACCACCAATAAGGACTAAATCATAATTTAAGCTTTCTGCTGTTGCAGCTCCACCTATATCAACGTCCCAAGTATTGGAATCACCCTGAACGTTTAAATCTAAATCCATACTATCTGCAGAGCCTGTAGCTCCAATCGCCCAATCGTAGATATTACTGTCTCCAGTAAATACCATATCGATAGCTGATGAGTCTAGAGTGATTGGTCCAAACAACTGATTACTGTTACCTATCTGATCTAAATTGAAGGTAATACTTGCACCAGTGATTAACATGTCTGTAGCTACTGCGCCACTAACAATTGTTCCACCGAATTTGTTACCATATCCCTTTTGATCGATAGTTAGTGTTAGAGAATCACCAACTTGTTCGAGAAAAATCTCGTTATCGGTCGTAGCTCCTAACACCACGCTAGAAAGACCTAGTGCTATTAGTACACTAAGTATCTTTTTCATCATTTTCTCCCAAATGCTGTTTCTGGAGTACCCAGAAACCCCTTTCGTCGCCCTGTTTTATTAGAGCGACAACTGCAGCTTCAATAGCTGCACGAGTAGCAAAAGTGACACTTTCGTTCTCCGCTACTCCATCTTCTATTTCTACTAAACGGGTATCTAAATCGACGAATCTAAATACGTCGAATCCCTTTCCGTAGGATAAAATTGTTTTCTTTGCTTGTACGTTTAAGAGTACTTCTCCTGTTAGGGTACTAATTCCTCTTATACTTACAGTTACCTCGTCTCTTCGATATTGAACTTGTTTTCCAATACCAAAGTAACGCATACCTCTACCACCACTTTCTAAATTAGCGTCATATCCAATGATACCGCCTTCTAAAACTATTCCAGCAAATAGTAAAGGTTGAATTCCTGCTTTAATTTCTTCATCGTCAGGATTTTGTTTTTTGTGTTCGTCTCTAGCAGACCTAACGATTTGTCTTTCTCTTACTAGATTATCAATTCCTGCGCGTTCTACTACTCGGAACCATGTTCCACCACCTGCTGTCTTTAACGCGTCTATTAGTAATTCTGTTCCCGCTTGTGTTACTGCAGTACTAAAGTCTGCTATACCGTCTCTTCTTTTTCTTTGTCCTGTTTTATCTTGAAACTGATATACAGCAACCACAGGCATACTCTCCGCTGGTGGAAGTACGAGTAGTTCGTAGTGGGTGGGTAGCCTGATTTCCTTAGCTTCTTCAACACAAGTGTAAGGAATGGCTTTTTCTATGAGAGTTTTTATATCTACTATATCGTGAGTACACTTCTTACCTTCTGGTGCCATAGTAGGTATACTAGCGCAACCGCTAACTAGTATTAAAGTCAGTAATATACCCCACTTCATTTAGAATCCGCCAGTGCCAATAGGTATGTCTATTGTCGTTGTTGATCCTTCTTCATCAATTATAGTTAGTCTTATTATTTCAGTACAAACACCGTCTTCTCTACAGTCTTGTATTCTTTCATATCTGATATCGTTGCCTTCTAAGGCGAACTGCCCGAATAGAGACGCTTCTTCGTTTCCAAACATATTATCTACTAATTGTTTAGAAAGCTGAGCGTAAATTCGGCTTTCGAGGTTTCTTATAAATTTTGCTAAAGTTGTGTTGTCTGCTTCTCTTTCAGCAGCTTTAAGTGCTGATTCGATATCGTCTCTAATTTGGTCTCTACGAGTTTTCTCTTGATTCTCGATAGTTAAATAGTGCGCAGAAGTACCCTGCCCACTGAAGGAAGGGTTCTTAAATTTCTGGACTATCTCGTCCGCTGTTGCCGTCGTTGCGGCTAGTAATATTATTACCCCTATTAAGTTTTTCATTTTCTTTTACCTGCAATACCGTGTCTACTTTCTCTTGTAGACGAATAATATCATTATCAAGCATTCTATTCTGGTCGATTAGCTTGATCAATGAAGCGTGCATTTTTCCTATTGCAGGATTTATTACTTTTGTAATCGTCTGCCATATATAATACACGAAATAACCAAGAGCTACGCACATTACTATAGGGAAACCGAAATCTGATATCAGCTGACCAATGTTATTCATCAGTCTCTCCTTACATCAATAGTGCCGTCCTCAACAAAGTTCTCTGCTCTGGCTATTCTTTCCAAATCTGGTTTTAGCCCCAAAGCTGCACTTACTGCAGTGTCCAACTTTATTACGTCATTATTCATAGTTTTAATTCTAGTTACTAGAGATTTACAGAAGCTTTCTAATAATTGTATCTTACTTACTACTCCTTCCATAATTTGTTTCATAATTATGAAAAGGAAATAAAGCATTACAAGAGCTCCAGCTATGGGAGCGCCTACTTCTGCTATTAACTGAAATACCTCCATCTAAAAATAAGCAGATACCCCGCAACCGCAGGATCCTACTTCATTAGGATTGTAAATCTTAAATTCTTCGTTAATGCCTTCTTTTATATAGTCTAAAGTTGATCCTACTAAGTACGGTTTCGATTCTTCATCAATATAGAACTTTATAGGTCCGTAGTCTACAACTTCATCATCAGGATTAGCAGAGTCACAATAATTAAACTTATACTGCAAGCCAGCACAGCCGCCGCCTTCGAGAGCAATTCTAATGCCCGTACTTTTCGCGTTGCTAATTTTACTAACCGCCTTAGTGAAGGCTGCATCAGTTATCTCTATCATCTGGTCCCCCATTATGTCTTCTCATTCTCTTATCATCCCAGTCAACTATCGCTTGTTTGATAGCTGCTTCGGCTAATACGGAACAATGTAGTTTAATAGGCGGCAACTCTAAAATAGCTGCTATTTCTTTATCTTTTATTTCTCTCGCCTCTGTTATTGTCCGTCCCTTTAGCATATCAACAAATAATGAAGATGATGCTATTGCTGAGCCACAACCATACGTCTTAAATTTGACATCTGTTATTACGTCGTCATTGTTTAATTTTAGGTCTAGTTTCATTACGTCGCCACATGCGGGCGCCCCAACCATTCCTGTTGCTACATTACTATCTTTCGGATCAAATCTCCCTACCGAAAATTTTTCGGGATTTTTTAATACATTATTAAATCTTTCTACTACTTCACGTGAGTAAGCCATTGCTCTCTAGTCTCCGTTTTACTTCCTCATATTCTACATTGAAATAACCAACCTGTAAAGTGAATCTCTCAGAGGAACGATTCATTACGGAATGCTGGTGGTCTTTCCCATTAAAAACAAAAGATGGATAATGAAAGTCTCCATATTCGTCAAAATTTATTGGAGCGATATCCTCGCCTAGTACAAAATTGACATTACATGATCTAATATCATAATGTGGTAAGAGAGTTTTATAGGGGGGCAAATAATAAAAAGTCAGGTTAGTATTTAAACCAACGCCAACTTCATCACTTATCTGTTTTAAGTAACCCCTTAACTGATTTTTGTCTATTCTCCAAGTATACCAAAAATCAAACACCTCTTTCCAGGCTTGTATGTGTTCTTCGCTTTTCCCTTCGGTGGGATAGGCATTTAAAACGTACTCTACCTGAGAGTGCGGTTTCATTTCATACCGAATCTTATCTATTGGTATTCGCGACCAATCAATCGAGTAATTTACCGCAGCTATAGGCGGGTGCTTAATTGATTCCTTCACGATCTCTGTACCTCTTGGCTAGCCAATCGTGGTACTTAGATTTATATTCGTCTAGTGTCATGTGCTGTCCTGAACCGAATGAGACATTCTCATCACAGTAGTCTAACCACATTCTAGAACAATAAGAATAAAAATTTTTATAAAATTCCTGTAACTCAGACCATTTCATAAAGGTCTTTGTTTCGTAACAGTAAAACTGTCCGATATATTTTTCTTGCGTTTGTGCCATCTATTTCTTTTCTTCAACTAATAATTTTTCCATCAACTTGCCATAGTTACCCTGACCAAACGGCAATTCGTTGATTTGAATATTCGCTGTTTGTTTTAAGGGCTGAGTCTTAGCTTTTTCTAGTTCCGCCATAGCTTTTATTTCGTCCATACGCATTTTGTGCGCCATCTGTAATAGATCCGCTAGGTCTTTATTAGTATATACTTGACTTTCTTCTGCTTCATTAAGCTTTTCGTCAATTATATTGTCTAGAGTGTCCGCTAACTTAAACCTATTGCGGTAACCTGTATCTAGATAAACCTGATCAATATACTGTTTAATTTCTCGTTTGTTGAGATATTCACTAACGGTATTCTCGTCCAGCGATAATTCATCGCAGACTTCCGTAATCGATCCAAGTTGTAAATAGGTGTTAGCTACCTCCAAACCTTCGGGACTCATTTTTATTGCAATTTCATTCTTCATGTATGTATTATACTAAAATTTAAACTCTTTGTCAAGAAAAATTTTTAAGAGCATCATCATGATGCGCACAGTGCGTCTAGTCTATTTTTTGAAAACTCAAAAAAAGTTTACGCGTGGAGGGGTCGCGCGAGTGAGCGAGGGCAAGGTCTACTAACCGCCCTACCATACTATACAACACAATGCAAATTTATTTACAAAAATCGCAACACTATTTTTTAGGGAATGTCAATAGACGCCTAAAATAAACACGATCCGCCTAAAAAAATACTTGTATTATTTGTTTGATTGTTGTTGATATTTCCGCCCAATTTGATATTATGTATATATCGCTGAACAACAGCTACAAGATTCCAGAAAGGGAATTGAGAAAAACCACTAGGATAAAGCAGAAGAAATTACTGGATAAGGCAGATTGAAATTACTAATTAACCAATCAAAGCCAAATTAAATTAGATTTTTATCATGGGAGAAAACTATGAAAAAATTGTTTGTAAAACAAAAATACATAGAAACAGTTTATGAGGATAGACATATAGTAAATTTGAATGAAGCCAATGTGCCTTATGTAATTAAGGAAAGAAGGGTAATAACTTCTTATGCAAGACTTCTTTATTTTTGCTATTCGGTTTGTCTTGATACTGTTCTATTACTTGGGATCATTTGGGCAATTTTCAATATTGATAAATTGCCTTTATGATTTTAAGGGGCGGTTGGGAATTATCTCAACCGCCTTTTTATTCATGGGAGAAAAACATGGAGAAAAAAATACCTTTAGAAATTGATGTTGATTTGAAAGAAACAATATCAACAATTGATGAGGTAGCAAGATCACAAAAAGAAAGAACATCTAACCTACTGGGTTTGATTGGTATGGTGTTCATACAAGGGGCAACTTTGCCTAGCCTTGTTAATGTGGTTTTGTTCAATGGAACACCACCACCGCTTTCCCTACTTGTTGGGGTATTTGTTGGGTTGTTGTTCTATCAAGCCAGAGCATTAAGGAACTTAAAATATGAATGGGTATATGCAATAGGAAATACTATTGGCTTACTATCCAATCTTACTTTGATTCTTTATTCGCTCTAATATGGGTTTGGGAATTATCCTTTTGAAATTCCCCTTTATTGTTCTTTACTTCATAGGAGAAGAAAATGGAAGAAACAAAAAAGAAAACAACACCTAGCAAAAAAGAATTGCTAAAAGAAATTGAGGCTTTAGATAAAGCCAAAATTTTAGATAGCACTTCTTTGGGTAGGACTAATATAGCTAACTTGTTGGCTATAAAGGGACTGCTTAAATAGGTATTGGGGAGATAGGGGATTTCTTCAAGGATTGCGATTTGCGTCTCACCTTGTTGCTTGTCCCCTTGATCCTTTTTTATCGGAGAAATAATTATGTCTTATTCGTATGATGTTTTTGTTTATGATGATAACGACACCTTCAAGAATAACTTTTCTGTATGGTTCAATATGAACAGCAAGGAAAGGGAAAATTGGAGATTAAAACCTTACCCTAGCGATAGGGCATATCGGGTTTTTTGTCGGATTCATGGGGAGAAAGAAAATACAAAACCTAAACAACTTTGTATGTTCTAATATGGTTTGGGGATTGCCATTTCTCAATCCCCACTTTTTTAAACTAATGGGAGAAAATTCTATGTTTAAATTACTAATAGGCGGTTTTATTATGACCGCTATTTTTGGGTGTTTTTTGGTTCCAAATTATTTTTATTATAATGTGGGATTATTAAACTTACTTTTCTTAATTACTGGATTTATTCTAGGTTGCTTATTCTATCGAGAATTTGAGACTGAAGAATTTGATGATTCTGATAGGGATTTTATGGACTCTATCAAAAAGCACATTAGCAATAATGACGCTATCAAAATCCAGCAAATAGGGGAAAAATTTTCTGTATCTAAACTGGATTCCAATAATGTATCATCTAGGTACATGAAGGGAATTTCAAAAAAGCATAAAGGGGTTGTCTAATGGATAAACACATTTGTTGCGTTGTTGATACTGAAACAACTATGAGGAATGAGGATCATAGATTGGTTTATCAAATTGGTTGGTGTATTTCTGACCTTTCTGATATTGAAACAAAAGACTATCATTCGAGAGTTTTTTGGGTTGAGGAAACTATATCTGATCCTGAATACTTCACTTTTAAAACCAAAAAATATTCAGAAAATGGTGTGCCATTACTGAATTACCAAATTGATCCTAGATATAAAAAGGTTGTCAATGGAGCATTAAGGGATTCAAGAATTCCCATAACTCAAATTGATAATCGGACTGTATATCAGACTGCAAAATGGAAAGACATTATCAAGGTGTTTAATTCAGATTGCAAAAATCTAGGGGTTGATTCAATTACCGCTTATAACATTAACTTCGATTTTGGGGTTAATGGTTCAATTGGGGCAATTCGTAAGACTAGCCACCAATTCACAGATAAGGGGTTTTGGTTTCCCAGAGATGTAAAACATTTCTGTTTAATGGATTGGGTTGCTACCCTACTCATTAACAGGGATTTTTATATTTGGGTTGATAAACTTTCCCCTTCTCAACAGGTTAAAATGTTGACTGAAAATTCAAATTATTCTTATAGGGCAGAAGCAATTTTGCGTTATCTGAATAATGATTTGGATTATAAGGAACAACATACCGCCTTAAGAGACTGCTACCTAGAAATGCACTTGTGTAAAATCATGTATCATAGGTATAGCGGAACACTAAAAGATTTTATGGGTACTGCCAAAAAATCCAAAGTGAAAGGGGTTTCATGGAAAACTATTGCAAAGAAACTGACTGCTAAACAAAAGCTATCAGATAGAAAGGAATGGTTGGAGTCAAAAGAATTGGCTCAAGTTAAACAGCTTGAGTTTAAGCTATAACTTCTCCCATGAAGTTAACAGGACTAACCGCCCTGTATAAAATAGCGGTTTTTTGTTTAACTAATTGGGAGAAAATAATGGAACTATTTTTACTGATCGGAATAGGGGTTGGGTTGCTACTTACTATTTTGGGAATACTTGCAACCATTAACTAATGGGAGAAAATAATGGAAATGTTAATCAAGAGATTTTTACATTTAAAATTCTTTAGATATCCAATTGTATTTCTTTTTTTATACACCAAAATAATAGGCTTTAGGTTTATGAAATGGTATGTAAAAGGGGTTGAAAGGAATGAAATGTCAAACTCTAAAATGTAAAGGAAAAGCACAATTGATAATGACTAAAAAAGACAAAGTCTTTTATTGTTGTTCAGATTGTTGGATTGATCTAAATGGGTTGAGATCAGATTTTAACCATTACAAAAAGAACAAAAAATCCCCGCCTAATTGATGGGAGCAGAAGGGGATTATTTTGGGATTGTGGGGATATTCAAAAAGCCTTAAGACGCAGAAAGTTATCCCCACTATTCACAGGTTATTCACAATAGCCACTTACTACACTAGAACACTAGAACACTAGAACAGGCTAACACCAACACACCCATTTGGTGTTAGCCACTTTTATTTTGAGAATGAGAAACATGATTGGGGAAAGAAAGACCACTAGACCTTTCGATACTTCCGCCAATCTTTAGACCACTTTGAACTTGTGCATTGGGTTAAATGTTAGGAGACATTTTTCATTCTCAAATAGGAAGGAAGGGACTGGTTAGGATTTTTAATAAATGATGTGTTAAAAATTCTTTCCCCTTCCTTCCGCTTTTTTTTTTGGACTTCAAATGAGAATGATTCTCATTCGCATTTAGACGATTTTGGATCTCAGATGCGAATGAGAATCATTCTCATTTGGGCGGGCACCGCCCGCGCCAGTAGTAGTATGATGACGATTTTTTTATATGCCGCGCGCCGAAGTGCGAAAGTGAAGTAGTAGTACGATGATGATTTTTTTTTTCGTTGCGAAGGCCAATTTGAAAAAGGCGCGAAGCGCCCATTATATCACAGCCTGTGAGATTTGTCAAGAGTTTTTTTAATTTTTTCTTAATTATTTTAGGCGGCGAGTCTTCGCGGGGTTATCCCCTACCCCACCCTGGTATTATATCATATTTTCTTGCGCGTGTCAAGAAGTTTTTACAAATAAAAAAACCCGCCTACTCGCTGTTATTCACACTTTTCCCACATGTTATCCACAGCTTTTGGCGGGTTTTCCGATTATCTCTTGATTTTTCTAGCTAATAAGCTCAAGCACCCACGCTATTGTTTCTTTGTTCGCTCTACCTAGCGAGTCCAACTCTTTATAAGTTTTTCCAGTTTTTTCACGGATTTCGGCTATTAGTTCTTTTTTAGAAGGAGCCTTTGTAACTTCTTGATTTTTCACGATTTTTTCCATTTGCATTATATTCACCACTT
>VTLG01003963.1_pt1 | contig 68490 bp, 90 predicted proteins | sample 4694571 | NCBI WGS metagenome assembly VTLG01 (sample SAMN12604809, study PRJNA352737) | marine metagenome | biome: ENVO:00000447; feature: ENVO:00000209|ENVO:00000569|ENVO:01000036; material: ENVO:00002151; isolation source: viral sequences binned using virsorter ...
CCTCTTTTAAGTCGCTTCATGCTTGACACCTTCGGGATTCGGCCCCTGAAAAGGCAAGTTCTGATGCGCCCGTTAAATTGCTTATGACTGGTTTTTGGCCATGATGACCTTTTGCCTTGCGACAAGCATGTCATACATAGCGGATGCCATTTTGGTTCTTTTTTGTTTCATGTTTTTCCTCTAATATACCAATACAGAGGTCCTATATAAGGGTATGGTTGTGGGGTGCTAGGCGTCCTTATCTATGGCGGAGCCTTTGAACCCAGCCCATACGTGACCCTTGTCCCATATATACATACACCCACCGTCAGGGGTGCGGACTAATTTATACCCCCCACCTCTGGCATCTTTACCTGTATGTATTACCTTATACTTATCTGTCTGCATATAACACATCCATTATTATATCCTTAGCATTACATATAGTATCTTCATATGTATCTATTAATGTATCATCATCTAATGATTCAAGGTCATACCTTAGTGCGTCCAACATAGTTAGTATACCGTGCATCTATTGGCCCCCCTTATTCCATTTAGTATACCGGGTGGTAGTGCCAACCTGTGACGTGCGTGCCCATATTTCTTTTACTTGTTTAGGTGTCATTTGTTTTCCTCTATATACCCATAGTAGTAGTAGTATATATAGTTATGGGTGAGGCATTGAGCACAATGTATATGTATATAGAAGGGGGTATATAAAGGGATTATTTCTGCGCGCTATATAGATGATGTTATGTATATTATGTATGTATGTATGTTATTATTATTATTATATTATTATTCTCTTATTCATTAACATACCCCCCGTCTAAAATATTGAAAGGCTTACTTTCATATGGTCGGCTAGGGGTAAAAACAAATCGAGGCATTTTTTGAAAGTAGCTATAACACTGTTTTAAAACAATTGCAATGTATAGCATCTGTTTAAAGTCATAGGGTAGTCTCTCTTTCTCTATTATAGCTATTAGGCTCTATTAAGCAAGGCTCTACTAATCTCTTATAGCTATATATAGATAGGGGGTGGCCAAAACGTATGCAAACCTTTATATAGACAGTTGTACTTACTGGATACAGTGAGAAACTATGGACAACGATACAGCCCGAAAAATTGAAGCTCTTAGAGAATTGCTCAAAGAGTTTCCTGAAGCTACCCTCTGTATTGACAGTGAGGCAGCCCCAAAAGTCATTGTTGGTAATGACCCCGGAGATGAAACAGAGCCTGATGGCTTTCATGGTCGTTCTTATGCTGCATATTTAGCAGACATCGAAGAAAAGAGCGAAGTAGAGCCTGATGATTCTAAATGTCAGTGTGAAGAAGTTAAAACTTATGGTATGGTTTGTGTAGAATGTGGTAAACCATATGTTATGAAAACAACCTTTACAGTGAATGGTTCTGCTGGGGAGTGGAACAATGAGTAGCTGGCACCCTAATGCAAGCATGAAAGACAAGATACAGTTCGAATGTAAGATGATTTCGGACCTTTTATGTCAAAAAAACGAGTCATATGGTGATTCTGCTTGTTCACCAATCAAAATATTCAGTAAATTAGAGTCAGATGACGCTATTTGTGCTAGAATTGATGATAAACTGTCTAGAATTGCTAATCGTGGTCTAAATGGTGATACGGAGGATACCCTATTTGACCTAATTGGGTACTTGGTATTACTACAAATCGCAAGAAAGGACCAAATAAAGGAGAAAATATGAGCGAAGTAGCAAAATGGGAACCCTCTTTTATGAGATTGAGTCCCTCTAAGATTAATACATACATGAAATGTCCTCGTGAGTTCTATTATAAGTACATCGCGAAGATACCAGAAAAGAAAACTATACACTTATTCAGGGGAACGCTAGTTCACGCAGTGTTGGAAGACCTATTTAAGAAAGAATTTCGAACTTTTAAGATGTGGGAAGATGGGAATCCTGCTGAATGGATGCAAAATCAGTTCGAAGCACGTTGGGCCAAAGATATAGACAGCAAAGGGTGGCTCTGGGAGATACATACCGACAGTGAAATGTCCGCTATGAGACAGGAAACTGAGGAATTACTCCAGAATTTTGTTGCTGCTATAGATAAAAAACTTAATGAAATGGTTACTTGGAAAATATATAAGTCCAAACAACAAGCGTGGAACTGCGTAGCCCCAAAATATGCTGAAAAATGGGTAAAATCACACGACTATGCAGTAATAGGTATCGTGGATGCTGTCTGTAACGACTTCGATGGAGGTACAACACTCTTAGATTACAAGACTTCAAAGCGTTATGGACCTTATTTACCTGAAGATTACTACAGACAGCTAATAATTTACGCATTTTTATACACTTTAGAGATGGGAGAGATGCCTAATTTTGTTGGAGTTAGTTATTTACGCTTTGATGATACCTTTTATGTCAAAGTAAATCAACAAGTTTTAGATGAAGCTAAAGAATTGATAAAAATGGTACACGATTGTCTTAAGGAAAGGATGGAAGATGTTGATAAATATGAACAAAAACCACAAAATTTATGTAAATGGTGCTCTTTCCACAAGTCAAATGGTGGAGATTGTGATGCTGAGATACCAAAATGGAAACCAAAAGGTAATTTTAAACCTAGACAGAAGTCACATAATGAAAATGCCTTTATTTCTGACGATGAATTCACTACAGCACAGGCTGGAAACGATGATAGTGGAGAAGTAAATACGGTTTGGGATGATTAAAGAGCATGGAGACCCAGTTTCACAGGATTATTTCCTGTTATTTTGTCTAGCAGTAGCTGCTATGATAATTTTAAACTATTATCTGTAAAAAAAACATGGAAGAAGATATATTTTGGGTAGATGAACCTTATGCTATACCCTTACAGCTCCAAATAAGGGTGTACATGGTTCAAGTCATGGTGTATTTGAACGTAACCTTTATATACTAGGACGTTCTAAAAGAATGCATGGCGCGCGATGATTATGGGGCCATAAACGTGATTTCTGACGAGGAACGCGAAATCCTAGGCATAGGAGGCTCCAAAAGACCTGACGATGAAGAAGAAGAAAAGCTTTTCGAGACTATTGGCAAAGCTGCTGATAAAATCGGAGAAACACAGGTTGGAAAGAAAATTGGAACCATAATCACCGTTTTGATGTTAGCCGTACTGAGTGGAGGGGCCAATATGACCATTCTTCACGATTTTTTCAATGGAGAAGAAGAAATTGGTCCCGTCGGGGGCTGTTTAGAGGAAAATGCAACTAATTATAACCCAAAAGCAACATTTGATGATGGAAGTTGTAACTTTGTTGTTATAGTTTATGGTTGTACTGACCCTGAAGCGGTTAATTATGACCCACAAGCAACTCACGATAATGGTAGATGTAATATCTTAAATCAAAATGGTACAGGTGAAAATAACGAGACACAAACTAATGAAACAGTGTATGGTTGTATGGATATAGATGCAAACAACTATAATGATAGGGCTACAGAAGATGATGGTTCTTGTGAATACGAACACGAAGAAAATCATTGTAACCACACTGATATGTATGCTTGGAACGGTTTATCTCATGGAAATGTATCTAGACCATCTAATAATAGTGTAGATTTCTATATGGATTTTGATACTGATTGTGATGATGAAGATGAACCTTTACCAATAATGGTATATTATGATTTAATACATGTAATGGTCGAAGAAGATGAAAATGGAAATAAATCAATTTCTTATGATAATTACGTTTACACTCAAGTATTCTTCAATGTATCTGGATGGTTCGAAGATGAACATTGGTTTGAATACGAAGAACTATTTGATGTACCATTAGAAGAGAATTTTAATGATATTTATGAAGGTTACTGGTTCTATTATACATCTTATTATGCAGATTATAATGGAGATGGTGACTATTACGGGTATGAAGATAATGAAGGAAATTATATCGACGAATATGGTGGTTACTCCACAAATTGGGGTTCCGGTGATATTGAAGATATAGGATGGGTATTGAATGTATGATAGTAGAATTGCTAACGAATATAGCACTGTTACTTGCGGTTGTGGCTGCAATCTTAGCGATTGTGGTTGTATCAACTGCCATTGTATATTTTATGAGGAGAATGTTTCGAATGTTCCCAAAACTACCCTCTTTAAAAATACCAGAGGTAAAGAAAATACAAAAGGAAAGGAGGACTGAAAATATGAGTAAAGAAGCAAGTGAAGGAATAACATTCAATGACATTTTTATGTTTATGATTGCCGTACCATTAGTTTTACTCTGGGTTGGATTTGCAGGGTTCGTTATACACACCGGACTTAATAATTCAGCTGTTCTTGAGAATATTGAGGCATATACAACTTTGATAGCTATATTAGGTGGGCCAGCCCTTCTAATTATTAAAGATGCTTTAGACGTATGGAAACAAGAACAAGCAGAGAAAACAGCATTCTATAAGGTAAAAGCACAAGCAGTTATAGATTATAACGACGCAAGTCAGAAACAAGCTCAAATGATTGAAGCAAAAGCACAAGAACAAGAGCATAAAATAGAATCAGGAATTACACTATCAGCCAAACCAGCTAAAAAGAAGTAGGTATAATTATGGAAGCACGATATTGCAAACACTGTGGCACTAAGCTAAAACCTAGTGATACAGATAGATGTATGAAGTGTTTTTTAGAGTTGGCTGATGGTCGTGTATATTGTAACAAAGGGTTCTGGTCCAAATACTAGGAATAACCTTTATATAGGGGGTTAGCTTATGTATTTTAGTGGCTCTCTAGCAGACCACGGAACCACAGAATAATAACGCATAATGCGTCTTCTGAGGGCCACACAATCGCTATTAAATATGGTAAAAACAGATATAGGAAAATTTAAAGGAATGGGAGGAGCACCTCCCCGATTCGCACCTAGACCACAGATGGTAAGTCGTACTGGCACTTTCTCTAGTTTTACTGATGATAATGATACATCATATAACATTTCCAGAGCTTCTAATAGTGGTTCGACATCTACTTGGGATACTCATCATGTATTAATTCATAGTATTAGATTTGTAAACACTAATGATGATAATCTAGCAGTAATTTATTTTTATCAAAATGACGATAGCACAAATGCTAATGCAATTGCTGGTACAAATCATATGTTTTATCTTCTGGCAGCAGGAAGTAATCAAGACAGAGCTTCTAACACACTTCAAGTAGATTTTCCAATACCCTTATGTGTAAAGAATGGTTGTCGTATAACTGCTAATAGAGGAGGTCCAATAGTTAATATTAATTATACAGTACTTAATACAGCAGATGCTGATGATTATAATAATGTGTTAAGATATAAATATTTAACAGGCGCATCTTTAAATTCTACTACAGCAACTGCTATACATCCTCATTTTGGAGCTGACACTGCTCATGACCTTGAAATATGGGGAGGAGTAGTATATAATAAATCTACAAGTAATGATGATTATAATAGTGGATGGATAACCTCTACAGGCGAAAGTGATGTAGAAAAGGCAAGATTAACAGCTAACGAACAAAAATCTGATGATGATGACGCAAGTGCAGCCTTTACTGGAACTTATCGACCAATGTTTTGGCCTTATCCAGTTATATGTAAACAAGGTGCAAAGATAGATATGGATGATAGTGATACATATAGCACTTGGTTTTATAGATTACGTAAGAGTGATGGCGCACCAACAATAGGATGGGTATAATCCTAACGAAAGCTTTATATAGTGCTTTGCACTTACATTTTAAAAGGTGAATAACCTATGGCAAACGAAACAAGTAACAACACTGCTGAAAATAACATGACAGCCGAAGAAAGCAACAACACTGCTGGTAACAACACTGTTGATGATATTTTAGCAACTGTAGAAGAATCAGGTATCGTAGACACCATTATGGACGAACCCTTACTAATGCTTATGGTAGCTATTATGGTTGCTATGGCAGGATATGTTGCGTACACCGTACCAGCTGTAAGGATGATGGTTATGCCTCTAATCAAGAAATACGATGATGAAATCATGGGACATCTTGATAAAGCATTGACTAAAGCCCAAATGAAAGCATACGAAAAACTTGATGACGAAGTAAAGAAACAAGTCAACAACAAAGTCTTACAAGATGTTATTATGTCAGCTTGGGATGAAAAAGATGATATGATGGCAGATGCTGTAAAAGCAAAAGTTAAGGCAGCACTCGACGAAACCAAGTAATGGACGTTGAGGAATATGAGAAAAGACTTCGCGAGAGGGTAGGAGAAGCTGAATATGCTAGGCATAGGGAGCTTGTACGCCTTCTTGCGAGGAATCTCGCTCTTGAAGACGTGCTTTGGGAAGAAATTCTTATATCTATTCGGGATGTTAACGCTCGAACAGAGCTCTTGCGACAGAGAAACAGTATTGTACGGGATATTCACACTGAGTTCCGTGCTCTTAATATTGAGATACCTACTGTAACAGAAACTAAGTCAGAGGATTTTGCTTCACTTTTAGGAGAATTGGCCAATGAAGGCGATAGTGAACGAGACGAAAAAGTTTAATGCTGCTATATCAGGTGCTGGAGCACATGATTCAAGAGCATTAGAGAATATATTCGAAAAATGTAGACACGATAAGAAAAAAATGACGACTTTAGTTCGTGCTTTTTGTGAAGCTTATCTTGTAGACAATCAAAATAGACCTCTTAAGATGAGACCACTACAAGAAAGTATTGTAGTTACGGCCCTCACTCACCCCACTAATGGTAAACAGCGCAAAATGGCTATCTTGGCTCCACGAGGCTCAGGTAAGTCCTATGCACTCTCTATAGCTGCTACCGTTTATATGTTTTTTAAAAGATTTAGAGATTTAGTATTTATCTTGGCTCCATCTGAGGACCAAGCTTCACTTATATTTAATTATGTATATAGGCACTTTGCTGATAATGCATTCTTATCAGGCTTAGTTAAGAATTATAGATTTCACAATAAGCCTAACATAACACTCAAGGGGGGCACTGTTTTGCGTAGAGCTCCGGTAGCTGCATCTAACCAAGGGCAAGCTATACGTGGCCAGCACCCTACCTTCTTAATTGTGGATGAGAGTCCACTTATAGATGATAAATTATTCATTGACAATGTAGAGCCCTGTATTGTGGCTAATAAAGCTCCCTTTATTAACTTGGGGACGCCAAAAAGTAAAGAAAATCATATGTGGCGTTATTTATATGACGACGCTTATGCAGATACGTTTGAAAGATTAGTGTACACGTGGAGAGATGCTGTTAAGGCTGGTAGAGCCTATACGCCTCCATATACAGAAACAGAAATGCTTGATAAGATGATGGAGTGGGGAGAAGATTCAATTTTCTGGAGGACAGAATATGAGTGCGAGTTCGTCGAGTCGGTCTCGAACATCTTCAATCCCGAAGCTATCAAAGCATGTAGAGTACGAGGAACCTCTTTCGCGGAGCGAGGAAAAGTTTATCCGAATTGTACTGTGGCCGTGGATATTGGCAAATCCGTTAATAGTACTGTTATTAGCGTTTGGGCCGTCGAGAAGGGAGCAGATGAAAATATTGCAAGACTTATCTCATTGGAAGAAATTAATCCTAGAACAGGTGGACATGACATTCCATATCAACGACAACGTATCATTAACACTGCTAGAGACTTTGGGGCTGAGCGTATTATTATTGACGCTACTGGTATTGGGGGTGCGATTGAGCAAGACATAAGGAAGGCTTGTTATGAGGATGGAAGACATTTTATACCTTTCGTCTTTACAGGAGGCCCGAAGGGTAGTAAAACCCAAGCATATAGGGATTATGTATCTTATATACAACAAGGTATAGTAAAAATACCTCACCCGAAAGATTTAGAACCCAACGATGCTAAATTAGTTAATAAGTGGATTAGAGAACATTGCGAATTAGAATATGTTATGGATGCAGCAAATAAAACTGAACGTATTGCTGCTCCAGATGGTAAACATGATGATTATTGTGATAGTTCGGTAATGGGTATTCATGCCTGTTTATCTATGGCTCCAGCAAGTGCAACCTTTGCAAGTGCTAATATGAGTGGTTCTACCTCTAGACCTGCCATAAATAGTGATGTACCTGCTATATTTAGGACAGGAAAAGGTAGAAATACAATAAATAAACGTATACCGGGCGGCTTATGAGCGAAAGCTTTATATACTCTGTTTATATAATAGGAATTGATAGCTATGGCTCTACGTGATTATTTGCCTTGGAATAGGCGTGAATTTGCGTCGGTGGGGTCTAACCCGCCATTTACAGCAAACGAACCCCGAGACTTCGGAACGGGCGTTATAAAACGCATTCAACTCCAAAAGAACTCAGGAATGTTCGGTGCTGCATACGAAAAGCAAATAGGAGATGCACAAACGTACATGAATGTGTACCTAGCTGACCCTATTGTTAGAACGCTTATTGACCTCCCGTGTTTATACGCGGCCAAGGATGGTTACGATATAGTAACCGATAATGACGAAGAACGCCAAGCTATCACTACATTATTTGATGAGATAAACATTGACCAATTATTATATGGTTGGTTAAGAAATGGTCGTATTTTTGGTACATCATATATGGAATTTACTGGAGATAACTTAGTTTTAAGGTCTTCTATTAATATGAATGTACAAAGAGCACCAAATGGTCAAGTAATGCATTACTATCAAGATTTGGGTGATGACCAGAATTCAGTGAGGTTTGAAGAAAATGAGATTATCGAATATAAGAATAACACCTTCGATGATTTCGCTTATGGTCTTTCTGACATCCATCCAATTCTTTATCTGGTTGACCTTAAAGATTATGCAGAGCGGGACATCGGTGCTGCTCTCAATAAATACGCTAATAGTCGCTTTGATATTAGCTGCGGACTTCCCGATATGCCTTATAATGCTGACAAAATTAACGAAGTGGTGGCAGCATTCAACGGATTAGAACCCGGTGAAGATATTATACATGGTAATGATATCCAAGTTAAAGAATTACAAGGTACACAACGAGCTTTTGAATATGGTAAGTACACAGACGACATATTAAAGAAGATACATATAGCTTTAAAGGTACCAATTACAATGTGGGAAAAGCCAGAACAGGCAAGACCTATATTTGAACCTTACGTTAAACATTTACAAGCCGCAGTCGAATCAGCTATTAATTCGCAGTTAATGCCACAGCTAGAAAGTGGTGAAGCTAGATTTAAGTTTAGACAAATCAACGTAGACGATGCATTTGTTAAAGCAAAGACTGATATGGTTTACTTATCTGAAGGAGTATTATCGCCTTCAGAGGTAAGAATGGAAAGGGGATTAAATCCAGAAGGAACTGTAGAACAACAAGAAACAGCAGAAAACGCAAACCTATCTGGAGGAAAAGACCAAGATAAACAAGAAGAGTCCGCAAGGACAGAAAACCGCGCTGGTAATAAACCAGCAGCAAATCCAACGGGGGATAGAGAAGATGAGTAAAGAATATGCATATGAGCATTGCTTACTAGAAACAGCGCCACGATTAAAAAAACGTGGCCACGAGAACTACCAAGAACTTGCATCTAATTTATGTAGAATGCGAGTTGACACAATGCCAGATGAAGAAGCTGGCCGACAATTTGCAAGTAACGACAGTAATGTTAAAGACGGCACTAGACGTTCTTTTGCAATGAAAGTGTTTGGAGACGTAGAACTCGTTGAAGATTATCATGAATTTCCGGTCATCGCTATAACATCAGGCCCCCACGATGAAGAAGGTGACCAAAAGGTTTATATAGAACCAAGTATACTAAAAGATAATATAGAAGCTTTCAACGAGCTTCCGGTTTACTTTAACCATCAACGTACACCCGACGATTTGTTGGGCATGGCTATCAACCCGGAATACGTGGAATTAGAAGATGGTTTACAAGCCGTGAAGCTTATGGCACGCATCCACAAGGATGCAAATAAAGCAAATGAAGTGTTAGAAAAGATAGAAAATGGCGATATGACTCATGTCAGTATTGATTGGCTTTCCAAGGATGTTGACGTTCTAGGTGAGCCATTTGCAACGGACATTCGTCCTGTCGAGGTGAGTTTCATTGATAATGAGACTCGTACTCCTGTGTGTGACGCATGTACAATTGAAACGAAATGTGAAGAAAATGAAAAAGAGTCTTGTGCCTGTGAAGGCGAAGACGAACAAGCTTGTACCTGTGAAACAGACGGGTCAACTAGCGAGGTAACTATGACAGAAGAAGTAGTAGAACAAAAGTCAGAGAGCAATCCTATCGTAGAGCGTGAATTCGCAGCTATGAAAGATAAGCTCGCTGAGATGAAATCTGTCCACGCAGAGTTAACTTCAGCGCATGAAGAGGCTCTCGCCACCATCGCCAAGTTTGAGGAAGCCGAAGAAGCTAGAAACGTAGAAGCTGCAAAAGCACGCGTATCTGGATTCGTTGACGCAATTATCAACAAGGAAGCCATCCTCGGAAAGGTGAATGACGAGACCCGCGAAGAGCGTATGAACGAACTCAACGCATGGGATGAGATTAAGCTAGAAGGATTCAGCATTGCTATGGAAAGTGTGCCTGTCCCAGAAGAGACAGAAAGAACTTTCGGTAAGGGCAAAGCCCAAGATGCTGAAGCAAAACCTGTTGAAGCCGAAGCTCCAGAAACACAGCGATTATTCGCTATGAAAGATGGTAGAATCGTATTCAATGGTGTAGAAGAAAATAAGGAAAAAGGTGAATAAATATGGCAGCAGTAAAAGGTATATTAGTAAACGACGGTGGAGCACCAGCTCGTATTATTAACTTTAAAGCTGGTGAAGCAGTTTCAGCTGGTATGGTATTGAAAGCATCTGATGCAACCGCAGGAGAAGTCCTCAAAGCAACAGAATCTGGAGCCAGACCAATTGGAGTAGCCCTCACGGACGCTGCGTCAGGTGACCAAATTTCAGTAATAACTGGAAGCGGAATTGTTTGTTATATCCTCTGTACAGATGAAGGCCTAGGGGCACTCTTGATGGTGGATGAAGGTGGAACAGCAGGATACTTAGATGTTAGAGCAGCAGACTCTGACGCTGATTATGCAGTTACACTAGAGAACAATGACGGCGCAGGTCTGACCAAGTGTCTAATTTTATAAGGAGTTAAAATATGGTTGATGCACAATACGGTCTAGCCTCTTCACAACTTTCAGGAGTAGCAAATCGAGTATTAGTAGATTACAAGGATGCTTTACAAGACTATAAAGTCACAAGCATGCCTGTTCTCGAAATGTTCGCAGAGCGATTTACAACTGAAACTGGTGGAGACGTAGACATAAGTTTTTCTAAGCCTAGCATGAAGCTAGAACAAATAGAAGAAGGCGCAACACCTGCATACCAACACACTGACTTACGCAACGAGCGTGTCAATGTGAAGGAATGGGGTATTGCAGTCGGAGTAACACGCAGAATGTTAGAAGACTCAAGGTTCTCAGAAATGGAGCTTGCTCTAAATGAGGCCCGAAGAGCCGTCGAACGTCACGTGACAGAACACGCAGTAAAAGCATTATTCGGTGTCGTAGATGCAAATCTAGGAACTATCGCAATAACAGCTGGAACATCCGAAGCAACAGTTACAACTTTCGCAAGCAACCCACACGGTGGGTTCTTTGGAACTTTGGACGACAACGGTAGCGGAGGATTGGATACTGCAAACGATGTACGTATCGCAGAATACGGAATCTACAGTAAAGATGATATGGCAGCATTGGGTCCAGTAACAACTGGTTCACACTACTTTGTGTCCCAAGACAGCGCATCTGATGCTACTGGAGATATCCAACTTAACGATATTACAGCAGCTATGGAGTTAATCGGAGCAAAAGGATTGAATGCTGATACAATCATGATATCCCCAATGCACTACAAAACTCTATTAAATATAGCAGACTTTACAACCCCATTCTCAGCTGGGTCTGGCGCAGGTGCCGGAGCAACTGGTGGAGCTAAAGGTGGTCTAGATTATGTTAATCAAACATCAAGGTCTGGAGTTATAGGACAACTTTACGGATTAAATGTCGTAATGAACTCTTATATACCAAAGAACAGATTTGGTGTCTTTGACATGTCAGTCAAGCCAATGGCTTACGTCGAAAGACGTGGTTTAACAGTCGAAGAAGCTAACCCCGGATTCGGAATAACTGGTTCTTACATGTCCATGAGATATGGATTAAAGATTATCAGACCTGAAGCTGGTGTTATCGTAATCGGTGATTAAAGCTAATCTATTCGTTTAGAATATAGTCGTTTGGCTAGTACGGCAAAACAAACTAGCCACTAACCCCACAAAGGAGAAAAAATGCCTGTACCAAAGAAACAACAAGGAAAACCATTAGGAGGAATTGGCGCACAAGCCATGAGGCCAATAACACACGGCTTAGTACTAGACGACAGGCTACTCTCAAAACAATATATTACAGCAAAATTAGACGATAGAGTGTCTGATGATGCTTATGGTGGTTCTTGGGATGGTGTAACTAATAAGGCTCCATCTAAGAACGCAATTTACGATAAAATTTCGACTTTTACCGCAGATGCTTCCCAATGGTCTTGGGAAACAGCAGATAATGCGGCTTCTAAAATCAGAGCTTATACCACTGGTAACTATGGTATAGGAAGTGGTGCAAATATGGCATACTCTGATATTACACATAAACTTACAGTAGATGGAGACCTTAGAGTAGGAGCAGTAGATGCTTCTTCTAAGGATGTATATCTAGATGATGGAGCTATATTATACAAATATGGCTCTGGTGGTAGCACTGCTATGCTCACATTAAATAGCTCAAGTGGACATAAGCTTGGACAGAGCCTAGCGATAGGTACAGCTAATCCTACTGCTCCATTAGAGATACAGTTATCTGGTACAGCAACTACAGCAGCCGATGGTACAGGCAAATTCCAAATCGGAGCTGATAGTTCTGCTAATATGGGTATTGACCATGATAAGATACAAGCTCGTGATGGTAGTGGCAGTGGAGCAACTTTATACTTAAATTATCATGGTGGTGGTATAACAACAGGTTCATCTGGAAGTTCTTTCGAACACAGAGGTAATATGACTGTTGTAGGTAATTTAACAGTACAAGGAACAGCTACCTCTATAGAAACAACAAATGTAACGACTAGTGACAATATTATAGTATTAAACAATGATGTTACTGGTACACCTAGTGAAAATGCAGGAATAGAAGTAGAACGTGGTTCTTCAGATAATGTAGCAATAAGGTGGAATGAAAGCACAGATAAATGGCAAATAACAGAAGACGGAAGTTCATATGCTAACATACTTACTGGTACAGGTTCGTTACACGACGCTGTTACATTAGTAGATGGTAGTAGTACAGGATTACTTTCGTTAAGTACACAAGCAATAACCATAAATGATGTAATGGTTAAAAATTCAGGAGATACAATGACTGGAACATTAACATGTTCTGGAACATCAGGTAGTAGTGGAACTACAGCTTTAAGTGTTACTGGTGGTAACTCCGCATCGTCGAATGCAGCAGTCTCGATTACGGGGCATCTTGAGGCAACGACGAAAAGTTTTAATATACCCCATCCTCTATTAGAGAATAAGAGATTGGTATATGGTTCTTTAGAAGGGCCAGAACATGGAATGTATGCACGTGGTTCTTTTTCAGTAGAAGATAAAAGACGTCGTGTTGCAGTAGACTTGCCCAAGTATTGGTTTAAAATGGTTTTTAAAGATTATACAGTTAATTTAACAAGCTATGGAAATTATAATGTTTGGATAAATGGAAAAGATGAAAATGGCTTCTGGGTAGAAACAAACGCAGAAGATGAATGGAGTTTTGATTGGAATGTTATTGGTGGTCGAACAGACGCTAAATTGGAGGTTGAACCAGATGCCTGACCCAAGAGTAGTAGTTACCGGAGGAGGTTCCGGTACAGAAGGAAAGATTGAATTCTATAACGATGATGGAACAGAGATTGGTTCAATGGAACCTGAAAACACTGAAGGAGATTCAAGTACCGATAAAGTGAAAATAGATGGAATGAAAATAGATGGAGGAACTTTCTAATAAGTTTTAATAAAAAATGGCAAATACAATACAAGTAAAACGCTCAACTGGTACCTCTTCACCCGGCTCTCTAAATGCTGGAGAAATAGCTTGGATAGATAACGGTACTGGGGGAGCTAACGGAAAACTCTTCATAGGTGATGCTAACGACGGAACAGTTAGACATATCGGTGGAAGAGGAACAGGTGCGATTGGCGGAGGAGCAGCAAGTTCTTTAGCAGCCGACGACCTAACTGCTGGAGACGCAGCAGTAGGCTTGTCCACAACATCAGGAGCAATTACGATTGATTCGAATGCTTCTACAGTGACTGTGGATGGACATACAGGAGTTACAGTACAATCTAGTAACTCTGGAGATATTACATTAGATTCAGCAGCAGATATAGTTTTAGACGCAGCTGGCGGAAACTTTGAATTTAAAGACGCTGGCACTGCAATGTTAACTATTGACGCTGACACAACAGCTGGCGATATAGATATTAATTTGATGGTTGATGGAGACGATTTAGTTTTTAACCAATATGATGGAACTGAAGTTCTTAGATTAGCAGACGATTTATCAGCAACTTTTGCTGGTGCAGTTGATTTAGGTTCTAACACCCTTACATCTACAGGCAGTCTACAAGTAAGAACTATTGATTATAGTGATGGTGATTTAGCCATGACAATCGCTGATGGTGGTGCAGTTACTTTTGATGAAAACACTACTATGGCTGGTATTGTCTTGGATGGTAACACAATTACAGGTGTCGACGACTCTGGTGAATTTACTGATGATGACGCTCATATTATGACTTCAGCAGGTGTTAATGATAGAATAGGTTCTATTGCTGCACCAACTGCTGGTAGTTCAAGTATAGTAACAACTGGAACTTTAGATTCTGGAGCAATTAGTTCAGGTTTTGGTGCAATTGATAATGGTAGCAGCACATTCAATACAGGTGCAGCAACTGTAGATTCATTAAGTGTATCTGACGGTAACATTACTAATGTAGGAGATATCAATTGTGATTCTATTTCAGTAGATGCGGCCGCAGCAGGTCTTAATATCGACTTTTCTGGTGCTAACACTGGAACAAGTGCAATTACTATAGCAGATAATTTAGCAGAAGCTTTAGTTATCCAACAAGGTACAAATGATTATATGCAAATTGTCACTACAGATGGTAGTGAAGCACTTAAACTTGGTCATAGTGTTTCTGGAACTGCAATTACTATTGGACACAGTGTTTCAGACACTACAATAGGAGATAATTTAATAGTTACGGGAGATTTAACCGTTTCTGGAACAACTACAACAGTTGCACAGATTGTAGGACAAGTTGCAAACGCAATAGTATTTGAAGGAGCTTCAGCAGATGCTTATGAAACAACACTAGCTGTTGTTGACCCTACAGGTGATGATAATACTGTTTATCTACCAGATGCAACTGGTTATACTGCACTTTTAGCTGATGCCACTACGACTGATGGAGCAGTTACACAGGCGGAATTTGCACTTCTTGATGGTGGTTCTACAGTAGGCACTACAGCAGTTGCTGATGGTGACGGTCTTCTAACAAACGATGGTGGTACAATGAAACAGACCTCTGTTCAGACGTTCCAAACTTACTTTGATGCCAACTCTGTTGGTGGAAGTAATATTGTTACTACTGGCGATTTAAATTCTGGTGCTATAACTTCTGGTTTTGGAGCAATTGATAACGGAACCTCTGGAATCAGAACTGCAACATTTACAGCAGAGACTGCTTTTGTCCCTGATGCAAGTGATGGTGCTACATTAGGTTCAGCAACTTTGGAATTCTCAGATTTATACCTTGCAGATGGCGCAGAAATTTTATTCGGTGACGACCAAGATGTTATATTAAGACATGTTGCTGACACTGGATTAATTTTAAAATCAGCTGCAACAGGTGATGGAGATAAACCAACATTTACTTTACAGACTGGTGATACAAACATAGAAGGTGATGATGTATTAGGAAGCGTTAACTTCCAAGCACCTGATGAAGGAACTGGAACAGATGCAATTTTAGTTGCAGCAGGAATTGATGCCGTATCTGAAGGAGACTTCAGCTCTACAAGCAACGCAACCAAATTATCTTTCAAGACAGCTTCAAGTGCAGCAGCATCTGAAACAATGTCTTTAAGTTCAGCTGGTCTTTTAACAGTCGCTGATGATGTCGTAATCAAGAGTGGTGGTACAATCGGTGGAGCAAACGACACTGACTTACTTACACTTGGTAACGGCGCATTAACTGTAGCAGGTACGATTACTTGTAACACAAGTTTAACAATCGGTAGTGCCGCTATGGTAGAAGCTGACTTAGAAAAGTTAGATGGAATTACTAACGGAACAGCCGCAGCCGCTAAAGCTGTAGTTTTAGATAGTAATAAAGATATAGGAACAATTCGAAACCTAACTATGAGTGGCACTCTTGATGGTGCAACTATAGACGGTGGAACATTCTAAGGTTAGCATAACCTTTAAATACACCAGAGCTTATGCTGTGACGGTGTATTTATAAAATGCGCAGGAGCAAGAAATGGGAAATACAATCTTAATAAAAGGAAGCAATACTTCATCGGAAGTCCCCTCGTCACTCACACAAGGGACAGACGACGGTAATGACGATGCAGCAACAGAAATAGCTATTAACAGAGCAGATGGTAAAATATATTATCTTAATGATTCTGATTCTGTTACAGAGTTTACTTCTTCCATATCAGGAAACACTTATGGTGGTAGTTCTTTTAAGATTGGCAGAGATGCTGATAACTTATTAGACTTTTCAACAGACAATGCTGTTACTTTTAGAGTTAATGGTGCTAATGAGATGAAATTGGCTGCTAATGTATTTTCACCTTCTACTAGCAATGGTATAGCATTAGGTTCAGGTTCATTAATGTGGTCAGATTTATTTTTAGCATCAGGTAGTGTTATTAATTTCAATAATGGTGATGTTACTGCAACACATAGTTCAAATACTTTAACTATAGCTGGTGGTAACTTAGCAATTCCCGGTTTTACTTTAGATAGTAATACTATTACAGGTATAGATGATTCTGATGAGTTTACAGATGATGATGCTCATATTATGACATCAGCAGCTATTAATGATAGATTCTCAACTTCAGACACAACTTATAGTGCAGGTACAGGTTTATCTTTAAGTAGTACTACCTTTAGTGTAGACGCTTCCCAAACACAGATAACTTCTGTTGGTACAATTGGAACAGGTACATGGCAAGGAACTGCAATAGCTTCTAGTTATATTGCAGCAGATGCAATTACTGGAGCTAAAATTGCTGATGACGCTATAGATAGCGAGCATTATACGGACGGCTCTATAGACACAGCTCACTTAGCAGCAGACGCAGTGACTGGGGCAAAGATAGCTGATGATGCCATTGATAGTGAACACTATACAGATGGTTCTATTGATACAGCACACTTGGCAGCAGATGCAGTAACAGGTGCAAAGATAGCAGATGACGCTATTAACTCAGAACATTACACAGATGGTTCTATTGACCTTGCTCATATGAGTAGTGAATCTGTAGATGAAGACAATCTTTATATTTCTAACTCAGGAAGTAATGGACAATTTTTACAGAAACAAACAGGTAATAACGGTGGACTCACTTGGGCAACACATACTGACAATGATACAACTTATGCAGCAGGAACTGGAATAACTATATCTGGTGGTGGAAATACAATTGCTTTAGATGGTAATTCTGTAGATGAAGCAACATTGAAAGTTTCAAACTCACCAACTAACGGATATGCATTAACTGCACAGTCTGGAAATACTGGTGGATTAACTTGGGCAGACCTTTCAAGTGGAGGAACACCAACAATGATAACAGTTGCAGATGAATCTTCTGATACATCTTGTAACATCTGCTTTTTTACGTCAGCTACAGGTGACTTAGAACCAAAGACAGGTTCTAACTTAACATTTAATTCTGATACTGGTATCTTAACAGCATCTGGTTTTAGAGGAGATATAGTTGGGGATGTAACTGGTAGTCTTATCATAGGTGGCCATACAATGGCTGATGTTGATATCGGTAGTGAGTTTGTAGATACAGATGACCATTTGATGAGTTCAGGTGCAATTAAAGAAAAGATTGAAGATTATGGTTATACTACTAATACTGGTGATATAACTGGAGTTACAGCAGGTGTTGGATTATCAGGTGGTGGAACTTCTGGAGGAGTAACTCTTACTTTGGATTTATCTGAATTAAGCGCAGTAACACCAGCATCTGGTGATTCTTTAGCAACTTTAGATTCAAATGGTTCTACTGAACAATTAACTACAGTAGATGCATTAGCAACTTTATTTGCTGGTTCTAACTTAACTGCTAGTTCCGGTGTAATAGCAGTTGACGATTCTTTCTTAAAGAACGATGCTAACGATACTACAAGTGGTACTATTACTGCTGGTGGGTTTACAACATCCGGTTCAATAACATTAGGTGGTCACGCAGTTAATGATATTAATGTAGCTAGTGAGTTTACAGATGATGATAATCATTTAATGACAGCCGCTGCTATTAATGATAGATTCTCAACCTCAGATACAACTTATAGTGCAGGAACAGGTTTAGATTTATCAAGCACTACATTTAGTGTTGATGTTTCCGACTTTATGACAAACGGTGCTAATAACTATATAGTTACTGCTACTGGCGCAGACGGAATGAATGCCGAAGTAGGTCTAAGAAGTACGGGTTCAAATATATATATTGCAAACGAATCAGCAGCATCAGCTGATATAGTTGATTATGGACAGTTATGGTGTAAGGATAATGGAAGTGGAGCTGATAATACAGAATTATGGTTCACTAACGACGCAGGAACAGACATTCAAATTACAGATGGTGGTTCTTTAGCAGGTGGCGGCGGAGGCGGCTCTGGAGTAAATATTGGAGGTTCTTCTGACCCTCAAGATAACCAAGTTGGAGTTTGGACATCTTCTTCTGCTATGGAAGGAACAGCTGACTTAACATACGCTAGTAGAAAGTTAACAATAGGTTCTTCAGGTAATAGTGGAGATTTATCAGTTTATGAAGGTTCTAATGAAAGAGCAGGGGCAGATGGTACAATATCTGTTCCAGCAGCAATGGTCGCTAATTTAATGTCAGGCGACGTAATGGTTCTAGGTACTACAGATATTAATGTATATTCTGGAATTGTATATAATATACCATGAGGTGAATGATGGCAATAACAAAACAAGAAATGTTAGATAAAATAGAAGAACGCAAAACAGAAGCGAATACCAAGTTAACTAATTTGTTAGCTAATGGAGATATTTCAAGTGAAATGGATGAAGCACAACTATTTGGTGTTTTACATGCAATAGCAGTAACACAACCAGAAGTTAAAAAATATATAGAGGATAATTACTAATGGACGATTGGGAAAGAGAAGAACTATTGATTCGAATGGATGAGCGAATAAAAACAATCTATAATAGAATGGATAAGTTCGAAACTCTTTTCACGAATCACTTAGCACACCACGAAATGTGGGAGAATGATATTAAAGCATCACTCCAAAGATGGCTAGCTGTAATAGTTACAGCTGCTGGTGGAGCAGGTGCAGTGGGGATGATGTAAGATGGCAATAACAACAGTATCAACCTTAGCAGGTCTACGTAGTAGAATAAGATTACTAAGTGGCATTAAGGTTGAAGAAATAGATGATACTGATTTGGATTTAATAGTAAGTATAGCCAGTGAATGGTTCACAGAACAATCTGGGTTAACTTATGATGTTACTGATTCAGCTGCTCACTATGATAACTCTGTTATGTATTACAGCTGTTATATAGGAAGTATAGCACAGAATGGTATGGGTATAGAACAATTAAGAGTAGGAGATATGTTTATTCAATACTCTGATGATGAACCATACAGTGAATTTCTTGAATTAGCTAAACAATCTTTATACGAATCATTATCTTTAAGTATAAAAACTAGCACATACAACGCCGATTCAACACAAGGCGATGTAGATTGGAAGAAAAACATAGATGGAAGTTCTTCAACACTGAACGTAAGACAGAAACCAAGGGGTATGTAATATGGTTAGTGCGGTGAATGTGGGCACGGTCAATATGCCCAAAGTATTGAGACACCTCAGTCACCGCTCAAGTCAAGTTCGTGATTTACTTTTTATTAGAGATGCTATGTATGCAAAAGATACAAAGACCACAAAGGCTGATGCATCAGGAATAGCTGGTCCAGCGGTAAATTTTGGTTATGAGACTACTAGCACTACAACGCAATCTGTGGGTACTGACAAGGCTTACTATACAAGTACACCAGAATTAGTTTTACCGGGCCTTAAAATGCTTCAAAGCCCTATTTCTAGCCGTTCAGGTAGAATGGAGAGGGGTGGACACAGAATAAATGGCGCTTGTACCTTTTATGCACCTTCTTTAACATACATCAGAACTTTAGATAATTTTAGTGAGACAACTCAATTTAACGAATTAGAAACTTTTGATAAACTCATCGACATTGAGCGTATTATTATCAATCCTAATTCTGCAACATATATAGGTAGTTCATCTAATTGGGAAGGAGGAGTTTATACTGCTACTTCTGCAACACATACTATATCCTTTGCTAATGCCACAGCTGGATATGAAGTAGATAGATTACAATTTAAGATAAAAACAAGTGGCACATTAGATTATATACAACTTTCAGCTAATCAAACACTCGCTGGGCTTCAATCAGCTAGTTCAGCAAGTATAAAATGGGACGGTACTATGGCTCTATCAAGCACTGATTGGATTACGATAGATGTGCCTCTTAGAGGAGTAGGAAATCATAGCGGGGCGGGTGGTAAGAATATAACTACCACTTCACTCTATAAAGATGGAACACGTTATGCATTCACTGCTTCTAATGTTGGGGGCTTTGATATAGATACTCTACTTGGAGATAGTAATAATGAACTAAGCTCCCTTATAATTGCATTATCTAGCTCTGCCTCAACAGAGCTTAAAGATATATATCTATATAAAGAAGCTGAGTGGAGAATAGATACTATTAAAGAATATAGAGATGAATATCTCCAGATAGGTGCTGTAAGAGTACGTGGAGATAGTGGAAGTAGGAGACGAGCATATGGCTAAGGATTTTCTTAATCTTATAGAACGAGCCCTAATTATGGGTATAAGCGATAAAATAAACTCTCTTACAGGTTCTTCTCAGAACGTATATGTTTATGGACAGTATCCAGAGACAGAAGAACTTAAATTTCCAGCTATTGTAGTACAACAAGTAGCGTCTGGTTTTGAAGAGAAGTATATGGGAGAAGAAGTGACCTTTGGTGGTTCTAGTAATAGTACATCATCAGGTAAAGGAGAAATTTATGGTGTTGCCTTTTTGGTACACCTATTTGTTGATAAAGATACAGTTATATCTATAACAAGTAACAGAATTAAAAATAATGCCTCAGAGACCATAGAGTATAAACAAAGACGTTTATTAAATTGGTTAATGTTGAATATAGCTAATGCAGTTATGGAAATTAATTGGGATGACTATGAAGAAGATGAATTAGAAGTTGTTGAACGTCATTTAGCACAATGGCGTGATATAGGTTATTTCCCAGCTGCTCAGTGGCATGGTGCCACAGCCGAATTTGAATTATATTTCTTAAACTTACGATAGTATGTCTGATGAAGAACTTGATGAAATAGTTTATACTATAACATCTGGATTTTATCCTTCGATGTTTGCAGGTAATGCTCCATCTTTTGGTGGTAAGGGTTCTAGATTTCTAAAAGGAAGAGGTAGAGTTGGTGCCAGACATGGTTCAGTAGAAGGGTGGGCTGGTTCTAAAAGTTTTACAATTTCTAAAGATGGTAAAGCAGATGCAACTCAGTTAACAGGTGACCCAGAAGCAAAGGATTTTTTTAAAGGTTTAAAACATAATGAAAGTTCATTACAAGCTACCAAAAAAGATAGGGCTAAGAAAGGCGCTAAAAGAGATTCTTTTCGTATTAGGTGGAATAAGTCTAATCCTGATTTTCGTTCTAAATTAGCAGCAAAAGCTAGAACAGGTGGTAGAGGAAAGGGCTGGCGAGAAAAGATAGATATTGATGATACTAGTGATGCTCCTTTAGAAGGTAGTAAGAATGTAAGTCAAAAAACAATGGAAGAACATATGACCTATACTAAATTTATGGGTAATACAAATTTATATAAATTATGGGGTTCTAGAGTATGGTATCAAGAAGGAATGGCAAGAAAAGAAAAAATAGAAAAAGGTCTTAATGATTGGATTAGACAAGATAAAAAAATAACAGGAGCCTTTTTAAATACATGGTATAGTAATAAAGAACCAGCGTTGGTAGATTTAGCAATGTCTATGGCTAAGAATATTTTTGGAGAGGCACTTGATGAAGAAAATCTTCGTAAAGATATAGAAGCAGCTTCAGATGCTGATGTAGCAGAAGAAGCTTGGGAAGAATCACCCGGCCAAGAAAAGGTTGATTCTATGACAAAGGGATGGACCGAAGATTTAACAAAAATATCTAAAGCAAGACAATTAGATATAAAATTAAGAATGGAAGATGGAACCACTTTATATATGGATTCAACAGAAATGCCTATACATCAAGCTAACCAACACGGTTTAGTTGAAGAAAATCTTACAGGTATGAAAGACTTAATAAAGAAAGCTAAGAGTGGAGGTAAAGAAGATATAGAAAATCTTAGACAAGGAGTAATAACAATGTTTATTAAAAATACAGAAATGTATAATAAAACTCTAAATAAGATATATAAAACTGCTATGGCTGAACAAGAGAAACCTAAAGTATATGGTAGAAAGGCTATAGCAAAATGGATGAAACAAATACAGAAGGAAAATCAAAAGAGCTCTAAAAATGACCAAGCTGCGGCAGTACGCGAACGTAAAAGTAGAGTTACAGTTGCACAGATAGGTTCTAGAATAGGACAAGTGCAAGGTGATAAAGCATCAGACAAAACAGTTTTAAGTTATACTGTACACATGATGATGAATATGTTTGGTGACGCACGTAAAAATTATAGACAGGGACATTTTGTAGGTATGATTGGTGGAGAAAGAGCTTATGCAAGTATACCTTTAGGATGGAAATGGTCGCCCGGACCAACAATGATTTATGGAGGAAATGAACAGAAAGGAACTGTTATATTAACAGGAGCAAATCATACATTAGCTGTTAAACAAATGATGAGTGAAACTATGACTAATGCTCAAGCACAAGAGACGCATGCCAGACAGGTACAATCATATACAAAAGGTAAGATGATGGCAGGTGCAAGAGTAAAGGGAAGTAATCATCAATATGTATCAGCAGATTTAACAAACAGAATGACTGTTAGGAATCCTACAAGAGTTGAATTTAACCCTAAAGGGTTAAGCGCTACATTAAAAAAAATAGGAATATTAGCAGGAGAAAATCTAAAAGATACAGAGTTTGCAAAGAACGCTAACAAGACTTTGGCTCAGAACAAATCTACTTATCAATTATCTGAAGGTAGAGGACTTACTTCTAAGAGTAAGTTAAAGTTTTGGGCTTTACCTTACATAGGTATTCAAGAATTCAGTCATAAGCGTTAATTTGCCGAAACCTTTATATACTCCCGTTATATAATACTACTAAGCGTTTAGCGCAACGCTTTACAAAAAAACCAATTGGAGAAATAAATATGGCATATTATTTAGGACGAGACGTAGTAGTAGCCTTAACAACCGAAGACGCAGCAGTGGGTCTGGAAGTGGACGCTAGTGATACCACACCCGGATTACAAACCTTTGCTACAGCAGTAGGACCCGAAGCAGCAGCAGATTTACCAATCGCTGGTGCTCGTACAGGTGCAGTTTTTGGAACCATATCAGGCTCTGGGACTTATGGAAATTATTCTAATGAAATCTCAGACTTGGTAGGTGTTGACATAAGTATAGGAGCTACTGATGAAGATATAACCTACATAGGACAAAGAAGTGTCCTTAAGGCAGAAATTAAGAAAGAAACAACCGTGACGCTCACAAGAAAAAAGAGCAACATGGCGTGGGACGTAATGTTCAACGGAGACGGAACAAATTCAGGAAGATACGGTGTATCTGCTGCTAACACATTTTATACAGGTCTAGAAGACCCCGGTGTAGCAGATTTCGGATACAGAGTTTATATTAAACTAAATTCTGGTGAAGTTATGAGTGTACCAAATTGTTGCGTACAATCACACTCTTTAACACTCAACGCAGACGGTACAACTGAAGAGACTCTAGAACTTATGTCTTATATAGACCCTATTATAGCAGCAGCAGTAAATGTTTCAGACGCTGCAAACCTCTGAGGTGAATTAAGTATGGTTTATTTTCTAGGAAGAGATGTTAAAGTATGGATATGTACCGAAGACACTGGTTCATCAATTCAACAAAATGGCACTGCCATGAGTTTAACAGTAGAAGAAGGAGCAAATAGTAGAGTAAAAAAAGATGATGGTAGTACCAACGCTACATTTGCATTAGCATTACATTCTGACTCAGTTGCATCAGGAGATGCATTATCAGATATAACTGGTGTAGATTTGGGTTTAGGAGCAACAGATGAAGATGTTTCATATATGGGACAAAGAAGTGTCCTTAAGGCAGAGATAAAAAAGGAAACAACAATAACTTTAACTAAAAAGAAGTCTGGTCCACTATGGGATTTAGTCTGGAACGGCGGTGCTGGAAGAAAAGCACGTTGGGGTATAGATTCCTCAGCAGGTTCTGGAGCTAATGAAATATCTGAAGGTGGAAAACAACCTAAAGATTTTAAAGAAGGTAGCGACGTATCCTTTGGTTACAGAATTTTTGTTCAATTAAAATCAGGAACTGAAGTTATTTCTATACCAGCATGTCAAGTTACCTCATATAGTGTAACTTTAAATGCAGATGGTATTACTGAAGAATCAATGGAATTTATGTCACACGCCGACCCAATAGTTGCAGCATCACATAATGTGACTACAAGAATGTCAGCAACAACAATTTAAGGTGAACAATGGCTAAAGAAAACAAAAAAGCTGATGTAGCAGAAGAAGAGGTTAAGGAAGAGACTCCAGTAAAAGAGTCTACTCCTGAACCTAAATTAGATATTACAAAAGATTACAAAATAGTCAATACTAGCAACGGACCTATGAAAAGGTACTTTGCTGATAATAGATTAGAAAAATTAGATTAAATTATATTCGTCCTAAGAATATAATATCCAAAAGGAGAAAATATGACTGAAGAAGCAAAAGAAATGTGGACAATTGAAGAATTAGTCCAGATGACAGAAGAAGTCCAATCTACAGAATTGGAATGGCAAGGAAAAGCACTTAAAATACAATGGTGTGAATTAGTAGAAGCAGAAGAACCAAAGATGACTCTACCAGATGATGCTACAAGTGAGGAGCAACAACAAGAGTTCTATAAGAAAATTGCAGGGGAAAGAGTATTGGCTATGATTTCAAAAGCTAATAAGAAAAACCCTGAAGGTACAACTCTAACAGAAGATAACTGGGGTTCATTACCAACTACTTTCAGATGGCAAATTCAAACTACTGTATTAAGCGTAGATAAAAAAGAAAGTTTTTGAAATGGATGAGGACATCACCCGACGCGGTGTATGTAATCATCCCATGTATGAAAGAACTAGGAATGAGTTGGTCTGAAGTAAAGACTACTCCAAGAGATGAGTTAGTCGGTTTATTAACAGCTCATAGTAATTACAGTTTAATACACGCATTTGATGGCTATTCTTCAAGTGAAATCAACGAAATGGCAAAAAATAATCCTTCGGTAAGAAGTGATTATAGTAGGTCAATTGCCATGAAAGAAAGGTATGAAAGAAGGGCAGGAAAGAAACAAGAGCATAAAGGCTTTGGTGCTTTCGTAGCAGAAAAAGAAAGATTGTAATGTGTAAATAAAAATAACAGAGTATAGAATATGGGCAGGTCCGATTATTTAGTACAAGCCGGAGTAGGCTTTGACGTAGACAGAAGTGGAGCACGTAAATCATTAGGTGTATTCGAAAGTTTAGCTTCGATGTTCCAAACAGCTGCTACAAAGAAAGCTGCTGAAGGTTTTGCTCAGACCGAAAAAGCTTATGAAGATTCTCTTGCTAGTATTGGTAAATCTAATAAAAAGGCCGAAGATGAATTTAATAAAGGTGTAGCTAAATCAGCAAGAGCTACCCAAGAGGCTTTACATAAAACTAGACCCAAAACACCAGAACAAATGAAAGAAGCTGGTATGAAGGGTAAAGAACTTAAGAAATATAAAGATGATTTTGATGCCACTACTAAGGGTATGACAAGTTCTTATAGTAAATTTACTAAAGAAGCCGAAAAGATGGGTATAAAGGTCAGCAAATCCAAAAAAGGATGGGGCCACGATAAAACTGTTTTAAAATTTGCAAAAGCTGATATTGAAAGCCGTAAGAAAATGATTAATCTTACGGGTAGAATGGTTAAAGATACCAAACGACAGATTGAAGCAAGAAAGAAAGAAGGTAAATCAACTGCAAAATTACAAAAAGAATTAAAAGCTCTTGAACAACAAGAAAGAGATATGAAGAACCTTAATGAAGAGGTTATTCAACAAGAGAAAAAGAAAGATAAAATTCAATCAAGAAACGCTAAAAAACAAAGAATAGCAGAAAAGAAACGACAGAAGGACCAAAAAAGACATTCACAAGACCTTAAAGCAAGAACTGCCCAATATCAAAGATTAGGACAAGTTGCTTCTATGTCGGCTGGTAAAATCAAGGCTGGATTACAAAATGCCTTTGTTATTGGTACAGCAGCCGCAACTGCTTTCTTTTACAAAATGCAGCCTTTAGTAGCATCAGTTATGGAATTTGAAAAAACTATAGTTAATGCTAATTCTGTTTTTAATGTAACACAAAAAGAATTACACAGTGTTAGTGACACTATGGTTAAATTCACTATGAAATATGGTGTGTCAGCTCAAGAAACAGCTACTGGTTTATACCAATTAGCTTCGGCAGGTCTTTCAGCAGCCGAATCTCAAGAAGTCTTACAACACACTATGAAATTAGCTATGGCAACTCAGGGTGACCATAACACTTTAGCAAAGTTAACTACACAGACTATCATGGGTTTTGGTATGGAAATGTCTGATGCTGGTGACTTAACTGATAAATTTGCACACACAATTCAAAAATCTTTAGTTGAATGGCAAGATTTAGCAAGTTCTGTTAAATTCGCTATGCCTTTCTTTGTGGCTACTGGACAGAATATAGACCAATTACTTGGTGGTCTGGAAGTTCTATCTAATCGTGCTTTAGAGGCAGGTATTGCAGGTCGTGGTTTAAGACAGGCATTAGCACAGTTTGCAAAACATGCTGATGACAATCAATCAGCATTTGCTAAGATGGGAATATCCATCATGGATGCAGAAGGTAACATGAAAGCTTTATCTGATATTGCTCAAGAAGCAAAAGCAGCTTTCGGAGATGTTACTGACCTAGAAGCTTTAACTGCTATGTTAGAAGATATGAACGTGCGTGGTGCTACTGCATTCGCTCTATTAGTTCAGAATGCTGATGAATATGAATCAGCTGTTAATGATTTAGCTAATTCAGCTGGAGAAGCAACTCAGATGGCAGACATTCAGCAACAATCTTTAGAAATGCAAATACAAAGAGTTAAGAATGCTCTATTGGCTCCGTTTTTGCTATCGGATAAGGTTGGTGAAGCTGGAGGTTCACTTAACGAATTTACACTTAGAATAAAGGAACTGGTAGATGAATTTACCCAATTCTTTATTGTTATAGGACCAGATGGAGAAGAAACCTACTCTAAACATGGTCAAGCCCTAAAAGAATTTGTTATTGCTGTTCTAAATGAAGCTGTTGGCCTTATTAGACAATTTAAAGAGGTATTTTTAGAAACAACTAAAGGTGATGGTGGTTTTGAAACATTAATATCCTTGCTACATATGGCCACTTTCCCTATGAAGGTTATGTTAAAATTCCTTAAAATTGCTGGACCCGGATTTATGAAGTGGTTCGCTGGCTGGAAATTACTCACTTCTCTTTTACCTATAACAAATGTTTTATCAATGATTCAGACAATGATTCAGACAAAACTCTTTTTAGCAATGTCTAATAATAATAAGGAAAGAATGGAAGAAATTACCTTATTAGGTGTATTAATGCCTTTATGGGCGCAAGAAGCTATGTTCATTACGAGTGCATCAATTGCTAAGAATGGCTATTATGCAACTATGAAAGAAGGAATAGGATTGATGTGGGCACAAACAAAAGCATTATTTGGTTCTGCTGCTGGTTGGGTAGCTAATAATATGGCTATGTCAGCTGGTATATTATTCTTTGTGGCCTTGATAGCAGCTATATTTACAGTATTTGAACCACTAAACGCTTTAGCTGTCACTTTGTTTGCAGCAGCGGCTGCATGGATTGCTTTCCACGCTGCATCATCATTAGGTGTAACCGCAGCAATAGCAATAGCAGCAGTAGCAGCAGGTCTTGCAGCTATAGCAGTATATGCTTCAGGTTGGGGAGTAAAAACAGGTCCACAGAATAATCCTGTAACATACGACCCTATGAAATTTAATAAAGAGAGAAATTATGATGGTGGTGGAACATACCTACCAGTTATGGATAATGGTGGTTTATCAACAGAACATGGTGCAGCAATATTACAAAAAGGTGAAACTGTTACACCAAAGACACAAAACATGCTTGGAGGTGGAGTTACTCTTAACTTTGGAGATGTCCACGCACAAGATGGAGATGATTTCGCAGAAAAGGTAGCATCTGCCTTACCAGATGCATTAAGAAGAGCAAATGACGAAGGAGCGGTATAAAAATGGTAGAATTTGTAAGAAAGACATTAGCAGAAAAAGACTGTACACTAGACGCAACATACAATGATTTATATGATGGTACTAACCCATATCTTAAAGTGGGTGGAATTATGGAACCAAAGAAATCATTATTTAGATTTAAAATAGCAGATAAGCCAACATATGGTGATGCTATATTAGCAGGTGGAGAAGTAGGACTGTATGCCACAGGAATGAATATGGGAAATACAGCAACTTATCCTACCTATAATTTTTATAAACTTAAAACCTCACCTGAAGGATTAGATTGGGGTGGAGAAGGTAAAATAAGAACTATACCTCGAGGTAAACAAATTGTAGGATTAAATAGTTCTGCTGCACTAGGTCAAACATGGGCCTCAGATGATACTGTAAAAGTAATAGGGCATGGATTAGAGACAGGTGATAAAATTTCATGGTCTCCTTGTGTAGTTAGATATGATGATTGTGATATACAACCTCTTAAACCAGAAGTTACATATTTTATTATAAAGGTTGATAGAGATAATTTTTACTTTGCAGATACTTTAAGTGATGCTATAGATGGTATACCAGTGTCACTTAATGATACGGCAAGTAACCACACACCCAATCCAACTAGTGATAGTGATGGACCTTGGGGATATATACGCTCTGAAAAATACACACAAGACATACATGTGGTCTCAGCAGTACATGACTTGAAAAATGAATGTGTAGCTGAAAATTTCAATGGTTCAGCATATAGAGAAGATGATTTAGATTTCGTACCTGTACAAAGAACTGTTACTAGACAAACAACTCCATATTTAGTAGCATCTGGTCTAAGTGCTTTAAAAGATAATCCACATGAAGATGCAAGCCAAGGAAAAGAAGGAAAAGGAGCTTGGCTTAAATTTGGAGCATTAGGTATAGAAGATGAACATCACTTAGGTAAGTGGTATGGTAACGGTAAAAAGAGACATGACCCTGATTTTAAAGTGTCACTTACTTCACATAAAACTGAGTCTGATGGTAGCGGTTGGTGGAGAACCGTTAAAGACGCAGGTAAATGGGGAGGAGGACATGATTATATAGAAAAGGGTAGTAGTCATGTTAAATTTAATGAAGAACAATTAGTTGGAGCAGAACCTTATGGTGATGAGGTTACTCCTGCTAATTCTATATTCCATAGAGTTAAAGGAGCAGCAGAATTTCAAAAAGCTGCTGATACTGAAGATGGAGAAAATGAATTACAAGCAACTGGTGCAATAAGATTTAGTAGTAAAAAGAAAATGACTGGAGGACAATCTTGTAATATTTACCAATTTTGGAAACAGGATGCCATAGGAGTTTCATATGATAATAATGGTGGAGATAATCCTACAGATGATAGACAAGAATGTATGATGTTATATAAAGGTATTCCTTTCCCAACACATAACACCGCAGAGATTGCTAAAGGGCAATTACCGCATGGTAAATATCCAATAAATAATTCATCTGATACAGATAAAGGTTATGGTGAAGAAGACCTTTGTGTAAGCATGACAGTTAATTTTAATAAATTAGAAAAGGCTTTTAGTTTCGAACGTAATCATGGGTCACTATCATCACAATCAGCTGATACTGACAATATTACAATGAGAAGGGGTTTCCATGTTATATTTGCTAATAGTCCTCCTCGAGTAGGAGAACAATTATATGATTATGCCGAAAGATTATCTGGAGATGACCGCGTATGGAATGATGATGATGGTATAACAGCACTTGGTTATAGTATAGTTAATACTAATGCAGGTATTCGTGTAATTGCTGGACAGAATTGGACATTTGATAATACAGCAGCATCAGTAGGTGATTTAGGTTATGATTTATACGAGAACACCACTAATGATGAAACTAATACCTCCTTACCTCATGGTTCTTATATGGAAGAAGGTGAATGGTATAATATAAAAGTTTTCTTCCCTACAGCTACTGATGCAGATGCTGCATTAATTATAGAAAATCAAGATAATGAAGGAGTTCATGTGAAGAATAGCAACTCAAACCCTTCAGATGTAATGATTGCAAAAAGATTAAGTAATTTAAATGATGATGGAGGTACTGCTTGGTATGCACAACAACCAAGTTCTTCAAATGCTATGTCAGAAGAATGGCCACAACACATGTCTATATGGGTAACTAATACAAAATCAGCTTATACAACAGGAACATATACAGGTACTGACTGGATGGCTGATAAAGAAGACCGTGATACATGTAATGATATTTTTATAGATAGAATAAGTGTTAATGGTGTAAATCTCGACCATGAAAACGCAACTGTAGGTCAAAATGGCTCTAGAAGTAAAATTTATATACAAGGTTCAAAATTGTATAATTCATCTGGAGATGGTGGAGGCTCTGTCAATACAACAAGCATACCTTATCACTATGATGAACGTCAAAAAGGTTCTTATTCTTATATATCTTTAGGTTTCGAAGACCCTTCACAAATTCTTTCTAATCACCTTAGACAAAAAAGTTGGAGATATCTATTTTGGAATGGATATCAGAGTGCCAATATAAGTGCTGATAATAAAATAGGATGGACAGCAGATGATACTCTACCTTTAACTACTTATTGTGAAACTGGAACAGATTCAGTTCAGGAATGGTTTACACCTTTACCTGACCATAGTTTCCGAACATATGGTGATTCTAGTACACACCACGTTACAAATGGAGCTTTAGATGCTGGTTTACCTTTTACTTATGTTGATTTAGGAGCAGGGCAGATGCAAGAACTTGCACCAGCTATTAGAACATGGTACAGTGATGACCATGTTACACCCGGTGCTCAATGTTCTTTTGAGTCTCTTGATACAAGGGATTTATATATAAGTAGAACAAAGGATGCAGACACAGCAGGACATATAGGAGCAAAACAACCAATGTTCACAACATGTCCAAGTATAGGGGCTACATTCCATGGCGTATCTGGAGTTACTACTAAACAGATAACTATATTATCAGGTCCTAACGATGGAGATGGTGTATATTGGAATAGTGGACAAAGAGTAGTATATTATAGTAATAATTTAGTTTCTTGTGGTAACATTACTTCAGCTACTGGATTTTTCAACGATACTCCTACTGTTTATTATTGGGAGCGCAGTAGTGATACAACAGGTTATTTACATGCTGCTTTTACCGATGCCGTCGCTGGGGAGTCAGCTACTAGAATAAATGTTACTGATGGTGGCTCAGGAAACCATATTTTATATACTTATGAATATTATAGTAATAGAAAATACTTCACAGATGGATTTTCATCTAAAGGAGTAACCCAAATGATACTTGAACCTGTACAATATAATGGTGGTTCCGCTACTACTTCTTTAAATAAGAAATTTCTTGATACAGATGAACTCAGCCCTGTACAAGATGTTAGTGGTACTTTAAAAACCTACGGTGGTGCAACCACACTATCTGATATAAGTACAATTTCAGATTTAGATTTAACAAAAAGGGAAAATGCTTTTTGTGCTGCTAAAGTATTAGAAGTAGTTGGTGCAGTTAAAAATCAACATACTGGCAGTTCTGGAATTACTAAGCAGAGTATAAAAATGAGAGTAGATACAGTAAAACCTTTACGCTCTACACCGGGAACAACATATAGAGCTTGGTTAGCTGGTGGTGCAGATAATACTGCTAGTTATGCTTCTAATTTATATGTTAATATTGTGGATTCAGAACATATAGAAGTTATGTGGGATGGTACAGCAGATGGTGGTGCTGTTATGACTGATACTGTAGGAGCAGATGGAGCATCAGGTACTGCTACAAGTACTGGTTTAGCTAGATTATGGATAGGTCCAGAAAAATACTGGATAGGTATGGTTATTAGAAACCAATCTGGCGACAGTAATTCTACAGAAGCAACATTACCTTTAAAAACATATAATTCAGTTTGTGTAGTCGCTCCTTTCGATACAGATTCAGCAGACGCATCAAATAATCAAAATTATCACACTTATCATGCAACTGAGTACGATGCTTGGGGAGAACCCGGCGCTACTTATAATGAATCTACTTATAGCGCTGAGAAAGTATCAGGTATAAGGGGTGCTTATGTTAATCAATGGCAACCATCACCAGATACAGACCCTAATAGAACTATATATGATTTAGCAGATTATGGATTCGGAGGTCCAAAAAACGATGAAGATGGTAATGGTGGAGAAAATGGTGTAATAGGAGGTTATACAGGTAAATTTATTCCTAGAATTAATCAAGTTAATAGAATAAAAATGCCTAAATTATTTGAATCAGGAGAGAAAAAGAAAGAGGGAGAATATATTGATTTAGCGTTACAACAGGAAACTTTATCTAGTGACGCTATTCTTACTGTAGCATCCACTGATAATGGAGCTTATCCAACACCTTTCCTTTTAACTAATTTTGAAGACCCAATGCCCGCTCACCCAACTTTAAAAATAAAACCTTATGAAATAGACCCATTTTACCCTGAATTTTCTTGGGAAGCCTCAGAAGGTGATTTATGGTATGGATTCATTATGTTAGACGATGTACCTATTGATAATCAATATCATAGGTCATTATTACACGTACCATTTAATGAGGATTTAAGGTCTAAGGCTTCTGCATACGATGATACTAAAGGATGGGAATATTGGAAAGTAGCAGGAAACACAGTAGAAGTTTATGGTCATAGGTATGGTAATACTTCAAAATATGGAAGTGGAGTACATGCTGGTAGTGCTTTAGCATCAAGTGGAACTGAAAATGTAGCTGCTCGTAGTTTTAAAGCTTATAATAATGTAGAAGGTTTAGCTGGAAATTGTATGAATTTCAAATATCGTTCAGTTTCTGTATTAAACGCTTCTTATAACAACGGCACTACTATAACACATACATCTATACACCCTGACGCTGTTAGGCCCGGACAATTAGTAACAGGTACAGGTATTCCTAATGGAGCATATGTTGCTTCTGTATCAAGTGCTACACAATTTGTATTATCTGCCGCAACGACAGGTGGAAGTCTATCTAGCCAAACACTAACTTTAAAGGATGGTGGTTATGCAGAATTTAACTTTGATACTACTGCTGGTAGTTCAGACTTTTCTTATCCAATAGATGAGATGAGTGTAGTAGTTCATGTATCTCCATCTTCATGGGGCTCCTCAACACACCCTGAGCGTTACATCTGTTCATTTAATGAACCTGAAGATTTAACCACTACAAAGGATTCTTGGGGTATCTATTTAGATGAAAATGGTAAAGTTAATGCTTATGTTGCTGGTGTAGATGCTGCAAACACAACCACCCACCCCACAAGTAAAATAGTTACGGTTCAATCAACTTCTAAGCTACCAATAGATAGTACACCAACATCTATTATTCTTACGGTTGATACTCAATTACATCATGGAAATGTAAAATTATATATAAATGGTAAATTAGAAGACCAATCAGGTATAAGAAAAACTACAGGCACTTCTAACAATTGGCAAACAGATGCTGATGGATTAGGAGGAGAACCTATATTTTATGATTCTAATGGAACAGAGAATTTATATATAGGAGCAAAATCATCACAAACATCTAATGGTGTAAATAATGGTATACTAGGTTTTCAAGGAAAGATTGAAGAATTTGTTTGGTATGATAAATGTATCTATCCTATAGTGCCATCAGCAGGTAAGTTACTTTTCGAAAAACCTTTAGCAGAATTAGCAGAAGCAGATTCAGCTTCTTCTAAATCTTACATAGCAAGACTCTTTGTGAAAGATTATCACAATATCAGAGGCAAGACGACTGGAGAAATAGCTGCTTCTCCGCAAGTTTCATATAAGAAAGCAGCATTCCCATTAAAAACTAATTAGGAGAGAATATGGCAATACAAGCACCGACAGATTTCATATTAAAAGCATACACCACCGAAGCTCTAGCTAGGGAAGGTGACGAATCAAAAGCTTTGAGAATCAATGACCCTGATGATGAAGAAGGTTCAATAGTAAACAATGCTTCTCAAGATGGAAGCACTGATTATAGTGGATTTTTTGCATTTCAGAGATATTGGTATAGAATAGAAGCAAATGAACCAGTAAAAGAATTTCATATAGATTGGGATGATGGAGCAGATAATTCTCCAGAGAAAGCAAATGTAACTATTATTAAAAATGATAAACCTCAATTTGTAGGAATAACAAGTCACATTTATACCCAAGCTAAAGCATTTTATCCTTTATTAAGAGTTAAAAGTATAGATGGGTTTTTATCCAAATGGTATGCCCCTCACGCTAGTAATGGTTCTTCTGCTGTAGCTTCAGGTTATGATTTTTCAGGATTAGATGACGATATAAAATTAACAGGCTCTAGTGGACAACTTCACGATAAAGGGCAAAATGATTTTAGTATAGTATGTATAGAGAAGAATGATGATTCAACAGACTATGCTCGTATACCTGTTCTTAAACCAGCTAATGTACCTCCTGTTGGAGTCTTAAAAGCAGATAGAAAGAGAGTTTTCTCAGGTTTAGATAATACTTGGATAGGTAATAACAGTAGACTTCTTTATAGTGATTCTACAGAATATCCTTATACTTCAACTATACATGCAGTGTGTAGTAATCAGAATAGAACGCAGGTTCCAGTGAAAGTAACATATCAAGAAGGAATATATGGTGGAGTCTCTGCTGTTTCTGAAGTTTCAACAACAGCTTACGGAACATATAATGTAGGTGGAAATAGAGGATATAATGGTACAGATTTAGAGGATAAAGTTATATACTACTATACTATGGACGAATGTTACGGTATATATTTTACTTGGTCAGGGCAAGGTGGTGTAAATAGTTCACCGCCGGGCATGGAAGTAACTGATGCAGTAGCAACAGCAACACAAATTCCTGAACAGTCTGGAAATGCGTCTAATGCTTATGTAACTGCTGACGATATTGCGGCTGCTTTGGAATCCGCTTTAGATAGTATTACTTATTATGGAAATGCTGAATTTACTTCTTCAAATGCAAGTGGACACGAAACAAGATATGTTATAACCACAACTCACCTTTCAAAGGGTGAATTACCTGATGTAGTTTTAGGTTCTGGAGCAGAAGTTCTTTTTGAACCACAAGATGAAGCAGTAGGAAGCCCAAATTATTTTGCTCCGCGTTGGACTACCACTGGAGTAGATGCTTCTGATGGTACTGTTAAACAACAAACCATAACAACTGATGTTAATGCAGATAATCCTCCTGTTTATGGCTCTAGTGCAAGAATAACAAATGTAGCAAAAGTATTGAGGATGGAATTAACAGATGTTAGAGAAAATACAGATACTGCTCATACTGGAACAACTGGACAAGCTCAATTAGCGCCCGGTGAAAGAGTATTCTTACAATCTAGTATTAATTATGCTTCTGCCACTATCAATCCTATTGCAACACATAGAATTGCTAATCCTAATATGTCAGGAACAATAGGTTTTGTTTCTCTAGGAAATCCTATCATGGAATTAGATTCAATAGGAAGTTATGTTACAGTTGATGCCACAGAATCTAAATTAAGGACTTCTAATAAGTCTGTATCTTCTTATTATATAGATGATAATAAATTAATGAGTGGTGATAATACAACATTTACAGTTGGAGGAGCTTCATATAATAATGACCCTACAATTACACATACATCATCTACTGATATAAAGGTAGGACAACCTGTCAGTGGTACAGGTATACCAACAGGAGCTTATGTAGCAATGATAACTAGTGCCACTTCTTTCGAATTATCAGCTTCTACTACTGGTGGAAGTCTATCTAGCCAAACACTTACATTTAACGGAAATTTAGCTCAACACCAGAAAACAGATTACACTTACAATATTACAGATGCCATAGTTGATGGTTCAGATTTTAAAACTTCAGATGGAGTAAGAGATATAAGATACTCTTTTGATTGGTGGAGAGATTTCCAAGATGCAAATTATAGATTTTATCCTCAAAAGAGATTGGTTAGATGTCAAGTACAAGATGACCACACTCAAGCAGCAGATGATGGTTATAATCGTTCTCCTATTAGACATTGGGATTCTGCTAGTTATATATCTACTGGAGCTGGGGGAGGTGCATCCGCAGATGCAGCTGGTTTACCTACAGAGATATCTAAACATAACTATGGAGCATTATTATTTACAAACAGAGCAAAACTAAGGTCTCCTGAATGGTTTAACCTTAATGTTGCAAATAGGTCAGATAGATGGGCTTTATTTGGTTCTGATAATGCTGAAGAACACACACTTCTCTGTTCTACAGCCTATGATACTTTAACAACATCCGCTCATTACAAACCAGACAATGTAGGCAACGCAGATAAAGCATCAGTTACAGATGCAGATACTGTAGGTCCAAGAAATGCTATATTTATGGCCCAAAAAGAACAATTTGATAGAATCTTTGTTAGAGTTAGTCATGATAGATTAACAGAAGCAGGTCTTAATATGAATACAATGTCAACAAGAGTTGATAATACACCGGGAAGTCAAGATTTACCTGCTGTTAGAGTTCAAGTATTATATCCAGCTAAAAAGACTAAGAATTCATCTACTATATCATGGAAACCTTTGAAAGTTATAGATAGAACAAAATTAAAAGGTAAAGATAATAGTACCTTCTATCTTTCGGGAGATATATCATTCCTACCACCTTCTGATTGGGAGAAAACAAAACATAGTACTAGTATAGAATATCCTTACGAATCTAATTTTTATATGGATAAGGGTGCTGGTGCTGGGACAGGATTAACTACCGCAGATGGTATAGATGACCATTGGACTGAAGATTCTTATGCTCTTATATTTTTAATAACTCATATAGATAGTGATGGTGATGCTTCTGGTTTAGAAACAACAAAACCAATATTCAATGTCATGTCAATGTATCCATTTAATAATTCACATTCTCAATTAATAGAAATAACAGACCCTATGCATATTTCTTTAAATAAATATATGATATCCCAATCTGTATCATTTACTCGTAAGGGTAAATATCAGGAAATAAAAGACAGGTCTGGTATTAGTCAATTAAGACGTATAGGGGCAGATAATGGAACAGTAAAGTTAGGAAGTATAGACTTAAAGAATGATTCAACAAATACAAGAGTTAAATTTCATGAGTTCCAACAAGATGCAGTACCTGTTTATTATGACTTAACACATGCTGATGATAGTATAACTAGATTGTTTGGTGTCTTAACAGATATGTCAGAAGATTTCCCTACTGCTAAAGTTATACCTAAATTTGCTATGACTATGCAAATAACCCATACTTTAGAAATAAATAGTAGTGGTGTTATACAAGACGATGGTTATGTACCATTAGGGGGAGATGTAATAGATGTCGGCCAATACTTATCAGCAGTGTAGATTATTTATAGGGGATAAAGAATATTCTCAGTTTGATAGTGTTAATATTAAATTTCCCGGTAAAAGTAAAATAAATACTTGTAGTTTCACACTAAATGATAGTGAATTCCAAGAAGGAAAATTTTTAAATAAAGAAGTTAGGGTATTTTTAAATTATGGGTCAGAAGATTCAGTTCCTACATTTAGAGGATATATACGCCAGTTTAATCCTAATGATAAAAGTATAAAGGTAACAGCTTTAGATGGTAGAACCTTTATTCAAGGTAAAGAGGCTCAGACTATATCTTTAAATGACAAAAAAAATTATGATGGTTATACAGTTACACAATATTTATCAGAAATAATACAAGATAAAGTGAATATAGGTGGTGTAACAAGAATAGGTCTTGATATGTTAAATGAAATAGACCCACCAATAATAATGAAAAATGTTAGAGGAGAAAAAGTGTCGCCATATGATTTAGCTACAAAACAATTAAAAGAAAATTTAGATAAGGAAAGTATAAATGATGGTGTTGTTTTTTCTTATAATATAGATATGTTAGATGATGGTAATGTTTCTAATTTAATATTTATAAAAGACAAATCTTTAGATTCTACACCTTCTGCTACTTTTAAATATTTAGATGGAATTAATAAATACACTCATAAAGTTAGACCAGTACCTTCTTATGTTACAGCGACTACAGAAGATGGTAGAACAGTAGCTTATCAAGATGGTAATCTTCCAAGAGGTATTTCTGGTGCTTCTGTTAAAGGTAATTTCCCTGACACTGCTTCTGCTACAGAAGCTGCTTATTTTGAAGTAGTAAGTAAAGAATTAAATACCACAGAGATAACTTTAGATATAACTAAGGGTTTTGATATATCTATAGGTTCAATAGTTAAAATTCATGTTCCAGAAGATGAATTAACATTAAATAATCATAGAGTGGCCTCTAAATCTTTATCATATTCTTCATCCAAAGGAACTACTTGTAAACTAACATTAAATAGAGAACCTATATTAATATCAGATTATCTCAGTAGCTCTTAAGGTTTTTATTATATTTAGCTCTTGCAGTATCGCCTAATCCTTTTGAATCAGGTACATCAGGATTTGTAGTTCTAGCTGACAGAGTTCCTTCAGGATATTCAGTCCCTGAATGAGAATGAACACTATCTAGAGTACCGTCACTTCTTAATCCTGCATTTCTGCCCATTTTTCGAGCTTGTCCAGTTATATCTTTATCAGATGTCACACTTATCTCCTACACATGCAAGTTCTTGTTTCCCTTGAGTATTGTCTTCAAGTTCATATTTAGAAAGCATGTTATAATCTATTAAGGGGAGGGTCTTTATAAGCCTTTCGTAAGTATGGACGTCAATTTCCTCATATGGAGCCAATTCATAGTGTCCACCATCATATGGTAAAAATGACACACCATTAACTATATCCCAATTTTGATATACCCAATTACCTACTTCAAACCATTCGTCTTCTCTTACATATACAGTCATACTAGCATTATGCTCACACCAATTATGTTGTAAATTCTTATAATGTTTCAATTGGTCCATTGCTGTTACATCTTTACGTGTAATACAACCTTCTGGTGACTTTACAGGGAACTCTAAAACCCATGTACTAGCGTTTTCTTCTGTCTGACCATTTTCAGGGTGACATGGTATACCCATATCTTTCATCATAGTAAATAGTGGGTCACGGGCTGCTATCCTGTATCTACGAATGTAATATTGTGAGTATCGTGGATGTACACCAGACGCTGAATCTACAAGTTGTGAAACAGTGCCACTTGGCTTAACACAAGTAGTAGCTACAGGCATCTTTGTTCCTAGTATTCCTGATGCTTTACGAGATATGCGTATAACGCGGCTTTTAAGGGCTTTTAAAGCCTCTGAGCTCAACACAGAAGGGTTATCCATCTGACCAGTCAAACTAACGCCTAAAAGCGCTTCTGTATCACAGTTCTTTTTCCACTGTTTTCTCAGGTATGGGAAGTCAGTAAAGGAGCTTTGTATGACTCCTAACCACGCTGCTGTCTCAACTTTATCTAAAAGGGAGTCTAAATCATCCTTTGGTCTGACGACCACTTCAGATAAATTACAGAACTCCATATCTCTAAGCATTATCTCTCCACAAGGATTAGTTCCTTGTATTAGTGGAGCATAACGTCTTGATGGAGCTTTGCTTTGTGCAGCTTCTAGATTAAATATACCTCTTTCACCAGTGCCTGACTGAGCCAAAGAGCCCCATTCTTGCAAAAACTGAGCTGCTGTAGGCTTTTCTCTATATATAGCACTATTGTTGGCCATAGCACGTTTAATTGGATATGGCCAGTCCTTAGCGTGACGCATGTCTTCATCATCAAGGTCACTCAAAGAGATTTGTGAACTGCGTCTAACTCCACCCACTACAACAATCTCAGCAATCTGGTTACAGATATCATGAGCTTCCAAAGGTGTGAGCTTTCGACCCTGAGCGTTATGCATAGTCTCCCGAAGGAAATCATGTAACTTTACAAGAGGTGCTGGGCCTGAAGCCCTGCCACCCATAGTTTTTAGGCGAGCCCCCTCCGGCCTAATAAAATCATAATTAAAATAAACATTTTGTCCTTCATAAAGATTGTACATAAGCGTCTTCACAGAATCCGCCCACCCCGCTTTAGAGTCTTCTATATTTATTTTTGGTAATGGCTGTCCTGACTGTATAACAGGTATCTCTGGTAATTTATCTATTTCTTCACCTTCTACTGAGAAACCAAATCCAGTGCCACACATTAAAACATATAAACATTCTGCAAATGCTTCGACACTATTCATCTTCGCAAAGGAACAATTATAAATAGTTGTATTGTCTGCTTTAGCAGCAGGACCAGCTGCCCATAAGAAACGCATAGAGGGCATTACTGCAAACTCTAGCATATACTTACGTATTTTATTTTGTGTTTTTTCAGGTATATCAGGTCTTTCTTCCTTGATAAAACCTATAAATCTTTCTATCGTTTCAGGCCAATCTTCACGCCTGTTTTCTTCTTCTATCCATCGAGAATATGTTCTCTTATATATAAATTCTGCTACTTCATTTTTAAACAAATTAACCACTTCCTTTGCGGTTCATTACTATAGGATTAGCCCCCTATATAAGGCTTTTTCTCAAATTAAAAAAATACTACCAATCAGGGTCTAAATCATCAACTATAGACTGTCTCTGACTGTCAAGAAACTTTTGATTAGCTTCTATATCTTTCATTCGTTCTTTTATGGATGCTTTCTGTTTAGCATACTCATTATTCAATTCTAAAAGTCTTGTTTGTTTATTCCCTAGTTCATCAAAATCTCTTTTTAATTCTGCATATTCTAATTCTAGGGATTTATACATCATTTTAAATTGTTCTAATTGTGCATCGGGTTGATATTTACCTTTCTTATCTTCTTCCATCAACCTTTTAATTAACACTGGTTTTGTCCAATTAGACATATAACCAATACTACGTCCATTCATTTCTTCTCGGAGTTGTTTTATAGTTTTTTTCTTATACTCCTTCATTTGTAGTCTACTATCACTCTTTTCGTACATTTACAATCCTCTTTTTCTGGGCACTTACATAACCACTGTGTGGTAAGTACCATCTAAGTTCCTTTAACTTTATCCTTTACTATCTTAGGTGCACCAACTTGGTCAGCTAATGCTTCTGTCATTACTGTCTTCTCACTTGGGTGAGGTAGCATTTTTGCTTTTTCTTCATCAGTTAGTGCATCTTTTACTAAATCTCTTAATTTTACCATATTTATTCCTCTGTGCAACTGCAATCACAGGTGCAATCTTTATTACAACACATAATTATTTTTTCCTCCTTGTAGTTTTCTTACGCGTAGTCTTCTTACGCTTCGTTCCTTTACGTTTTCTAGCTGCTGCTGCTTTACGTCCTTTCTCAGGATGTAATTTATTATGTTGAGCAGCTGTTACCTTTCTAAGGTTACTCTTTCGAGCAGTTTTAGCGGTGTGGACGCCCGGTTTACCCTTGCCTCCTTTTCCACCGCTAACATGGTGCACGACTTCGTTCTTACCTGCGTTGGCTTTTCGCCTATAATAGTGAGCTGACTTTCCACCTTTCCATGAACCATTCTGTTTGCCAGTTCTGGCCATAGGGGATTTCTTATTCCATCTCTTTTTTCTATTTGCGCTTGTATCTTTGAACTTTTTTCGTGCCACGTTTAGGTTTACTCCTCTTCTTCTTGTTCGGTAGCTTCGCTTTCTTCGGAGTTTTCTTTTCCCACTTCTTCGCCACTTTCGGCTTCTTCGCGTGAAGGTACTTCCTCTGTTTCTTGCTCTTGAACGGCATTATTCTTCTCCTCTAAGAAATCATTCCATTCGTCTGCGAGTCCTTTATCACTAATAAACTCAAATGCATATGACCTTAGTTGATTAAACTGTTGGTTTGTCATATTGAGCTGATTGTTCATGTTTATATTGGAATTGTACAAGTGTACAAATGTATCCATATATCCTTTAGGACCGCCCATCTCTTCATTCTCGGCTACCCAATCTTCGATTTTTTTTAACCTTTTGGTTAATCTTTCGTTGTTTGCCATATTTCTCTATCTCCTGTTAGTATTTAAAGGTTTCGCTAGTTTTCTTCGCACGGACAGTGTTCGTGACAGCCTAAACCCATACTCTTCAATTTTGTTTTGCTATATCTCTGCATTTCTTTCTGACGCATCTTCCTAATCTGCCATCCAGCTTTGTTAGGGTCGTCATCATACCAACCATAGTCTCTGGCTGGCTCATCATATATACTACTGAACACAAAACTTATATCTTTATCTATCCATCCAGCGTTCAAAAGCTCTGCTGCGATGATGTTATTTTGGTCATGATTTGAGTGTCCCCTAGCTATATTATGCTTTATTAGCTCCATTATACACCCCCTTATAGGCTTAATGAAGCCTTGCGTAGTAAAGGAATGCGTAGTAGAGCCATGTGCACTATTAATCTCTTCTAATAGGTGCGCTACAGAGTTACTTACTGTATGTTCTATATCATATAAGTCACATGCAAAGTCTACCATATCTCTTAGTGCCCTTTTACTTTTAATAGGCTCTATTGTCTTTGCATTTTCTTCCATAGCACAAGCATATAACTCTTCTATACTCAACTTCATTACATCTTCTACTGAAAACTGGGTACACCACACACCTGTGGGTTCCTGAGTTATCTTAGATATATATTGTGTGTTTGGGATTCTCCGCAGACATGAAACACTATTACTAACACATCTTTCATCAAGGGTGTTTAGTTTATATTTCTTTTTTAAATGTAGAAGGTATTCTCTTAATACTCTACGTTTAATATTATCTGCAAAATCTATAGGTTCCCAAAAGTCTATATTCATCTGAAAACCCTTACCACCAGTAAGATATATTCTTGGTGTTATATCATTAGGTTTACAATATTTTCTTATAAACTTCCTAACATCCATAAGACATTTTTTAACGTCTTTATCATGGTCAAAGTCAAACCATATGGTGTTAAGCACTGCTGAATCATAGTTTGTCTTGCCTTCTCTATCCTTACTAGAGTCAAAGACATATACACTTGCGTAGCAGTTCTTTACTCCGTTCCACCGGGACCGAAGGTCTTCGATTTGTTCGGTGTCGAAGGCTCTTGCGATTCTGGCTGGGATTCCGAATTCTCTGAAATACATTCTCCTACTATCTCCATTACTTCTATCTTTTGGGCCCAATCTGTTGGTATAGCCATTATGTCTACTCCATCACAGTGTGAACCATGCATAACTAAAACAATAGCCTTATCATCTTTAGCTACCATCTCACCTACAGTTTCACATGTTGTTAGATGTTCTGAAGGATTATCTCCATTTATCTTATATGTCTTGAAGGTGCTTGCTGCATCATTCCAAGTTACTTTTACGAAGGGACCAACACTACCTAGTGTTTCTCCTTCTCTGTTGGTATTATCTACCATTTTTCCATTTCTAGTGTTTATTTTTTTCTCTTTCAAGTCTGTCATTTTTCCACTCCTGTTTCCATTCTTCAAATAGCTCTGCAACTACTTTAACATCATCATCATATGCAAAATATTTAGCATTAGATGGTGTTTCATTTACATATATAGGATTTTCTGGCCTATCAAATATCAATCTATGATATGGCACCTGATGTAAATCTAACCATTGTTCTGTAGCAAATTTAACTGCTAAATCATTAGGTCTTGTGCACCATATTATTATTTCATGTTTTTTATATAACCATTGCATAAACTCTACAGCATTTTCTATAGGTTTACACTTGTCTATCCATGTTACTACTCCGAACTGTATTCCTTTAGGTGGTGTGCATATTACTCCATCTAAATTAAATACTAATCTCATTCGTTTGGTAATTGCTTAACTGCTATAATGTCTTTTTTATTTACGATGACTGTCCCTTTTTCACCACTAAGGTAAACAAAATTATCGTCGTCGTTTAAAATCTTTCCCCTACCGACTTTCGGTGGTTTATCTAAATTAGAGTCTTCTCTCCATACTACTTTCACTTCAGCATCACTGAGGAATGTTGATAATGATTTTTTTTCTTCCTGTTCCATCTTTTTCCCTACTGGAATAGCTCCTAGTCTGGAGACTAGGTCGCTAGTTCCGTATTTAAGTATATTTATAGTAGTATATAAAGCTTACGGTGAATCGCTCCTCAAATGTTCCCTATCTTCCACAGGTTCAGCCATCTTTTCAAGAGTTGTGCTTGCTGTACCTGCATATCTATTGGGCAAATTCTGTTTGGAAAAACCGGAGGAATGCTTTCTATGACAGTTAGAACAAAGCATCTGTACTTTAGTCACTTCATCTATTATATCTAGAGGGTCTGTATGTGGTAGATTCATTAAAGATAAATTAAATTCCTTTGAATGAGGTTCTAAATGGTCAAAATCAAATTGACACATTTGTCCTCTGAATCCACAATCGTTACATTCTTTACCAAAATATTCCATAATAGCTAATTTAAGAGCATAACCTCTATCGTCTGCATTACCTGTATATTTCTTTTTCTTAGGTTTACCACCTTTGTCATATTTAGATGACTGACAAGTTTGACACATAGCAGCTATACATAAATATCCCTGCTTCTCAGTTCTAGACCTTCGTATATAATACTTTGTTATATGTAAAAGTTCATCACAAACAGAACATATTTTGTAAGGATTTTCTTTACTCCAAGAAGCTGTTGTTCTACCCAACACTTTATCCTTTTCAGAAGGTAATAAATCATTATCTATATAATACTGAACGTAAGTCTCAGGAGGCATAGGTGTCATTATTCCTTCTATCTTATCCTGTAACTCTTCTATATTCATAACCACTCCATAAGTGATTGTTGTTTTCTATCTATTAGAGTAAGTGGTGGGTTTTTCTTTATCCAAGTCTTTAGAGAGAACTTCTCTAATAACCTACTAATTATATCCCAATAATATTTTACATCTAATTCAGATTTATCTTTAACCATTTCCTGAATAGTATAACCACTCTTAGTTTTATAATATGAATACCTCGTACCTTCCAATGGTTCAATACCCATAGCCTTACCTTGTTCAGTCAGTCCTATCAACATATCTGTCTCTGACACATAGTCTTCAATAGGTCTATTAAGTGACCTGTGTTGTAAAAAGGTTTCCAACTCCACGTCTTCAAAATTATATAGCGAATCTATAAATCCTTGATTGATTTTGTTGGCCAGTCGCCCCTCAATTATCTTTTCAAGAGTATCTTTATAGAAAGTACTTCTAGTAGAAGCTTTAAAGGTAGAACCATGTTTAGTTAAAGTTCCATCTTCATTACGTAGTACATAGTTACCTATTTGTACCCAGAAACCTTCTTTATAGACATCTTTATCCATATCTATCCATTTGGAATCGGCAAAGGGTATCTTATTTTCTAAGATTAGTCTTAATCTGTTAACCAACCAAGTCTCATCAATGTCAGTATTAGTATTAATACCATCAGTATGACAATATACCACGCTTTTCTCACCATACTTCTTTCGTATGAGGTTAATTGCAGATAATAGTAAGAATCTAGCGACCGATGTAATCGTGATACCAGTCGCCATATCTCCATAATTAATGTAAGGATTAGTGTTAGCACCATAGAACGTATTTACCATTATTTTTAAAGCATTACTTTTAGATTTAGCTTCTTTTGTTTTTTGCACTTTATACGGTGCTCTCATTTCTTTGAACTGCTTACACATTTCATAGAGACCACTTTTACGGTCAGTGTCAATCTCTATTTTAACTCTCTTACCTATTTTATTGTCAGGTATGTATATAAAGCTTCCGTCGAAATCAATATCTTCTTTATAATCTTCATATCCTACAATACGTGTTGTGTCTGGCCCTAAGTTTAATGCCATAGCAACTGAAGGATAGAAAGATGCAAAATCTATCTTATAGTTATGTTGGTGATATCCGGGCTCATACAACTCTATATGTGCTGCTTGGAAGTTACCTCTATCATCTCTATAAATCTCAGGATGTCTGTCCCTATTTATATCTTTAGTGATGATGTTTTGTTCATATAACTTTCTTCCTTGTAATATCTTTGTGATATAACTATTAGGGGCATTGACATATGCTTCTAAGGGTACCCCTAACAATTCTGCGGTATACTCTATCTGTGGATAGTAATGGTCAAATAAATACTTTGTACAATCAACATCAGACAGAACGTAGTCATGGATTTCAGAAAGGGGATAATCAAGTAAGACTTTATCCTCGAAGTCCAATTCTATTGGGTCTAGTCCAAAGTGTCTACTGACCGCCTTAAGACCACGACCTTGTCCTGATAAAGCGTAGTCACGCCTTGTGTGTCGTAATACATCAAGTATTATTCTACCACCTGCCTTCATACGAAGGTCTTTACTATCTTTAGGTGGAGTCCAACCGTAATTAGTACCATCACGATTTAATAATTTCTTGTAGTTTCTTAAACCATGATAACTTGCTCTATGTAATATTTGTGGAATATCATAACCTATAAGGTTATACCCATACACAATGTCGGGGTCATATTCACTAATAAACTTAGCAAAGTCTGTTAGTACCTTTCTATCACTCTCACCATCCCAAAGAAAGACTTCACGTTCTCCTGTTGACGTGACAATTCCGATTGCCACGACAGGGTATCTTTCCCCGAAAGGAAAGCTACCGTCAGGTGAGTGAGTCTCTATATCAAAACAGAGAGCTTTTACGGGTTCTGTGTTAGCGTAATTATAGAAGAAGTCAGGATGTTCTATCAGTAGTCTATCCATAACATTCTCTCTATCTCCGTCAAGTATAACGGATTTGGGCAACTCTTCACCTGCTCTGTAATGTTGTTTACGTAGTTTCATTAGACCTTCCTTACCTGTCATACGATATTCTGTTCCTTCATCATCAGGAACATAACAGTATGGTTGATAAGGTATCTTCGCTACATCCTTCTTACCATTACAGTACATTATGGCTTGTAAGTCGCCCGTTTCTAAATTAATAGTATAAGGGCTTGTAATTCCTATAAGTGGTACTTTCATTCTCTTGTCATTCCACGTTGTTCAGCTATTACTGAACGTGGGTCTCTTCCTTTCAATATATCTCTTATTTCTATTAATAAGTCTCTTATCTCGTCTAGTTTTCTATTTGAAGTTCTATTACTTCTTACTTTTCCGTTGTCATTTCCTACCATATTTTCTCCTATTTAAATAATAAATAATATCCTATTACTATTAAACAACACAAGTTCCCCAGTGTATATAAAGCTATTGTTGACCAATCCCAATCATCATCTGGTTTTTTCTTTCTTCTATGATTATGTTTTAATACTGGTACTTTAGCCACAAAGTGTGGTATAGAAGTCCAGCAATCATCACATAGATATGCTTTAAGGTGGGGTGCCTCGCTAGTATAATGTGTGCGACATCTATTACAGTTATGCCACATCACTTGGTAATAGTCAGGCTTCATCTATCTTTTGTTGTCTCCTATCATACCATCTCTTACCACACAACCATGTTGGTGGTTCTCTATCATATATGTCTTTATACCATTCAGCTATCCATTGTTCTACATCATCTTCTGTTATAGGCCATTGTTCTGTTGGTATAACATATTCTTCATGGTCTTCTGTTATCTTTTTGTATATATATTTATTCAGTTTCATAATTTGTTTCCATCCTACTATGACAAGCAGGGCACTCGTATACCCATACTCCGCCACCATTATATCTCTTCTCTCTTTCTACGTTACACCACGGACACATATCTTTCATTTGAATCCCTCTGCAACATCCATATAAAGTTTATTAGCTTTTAAGACAGGACCACGCAGTTCTTCAGGTATATATTGTAATCCCTTGTTGGCTTCTTTTAAATTTTCTTCAAAGAGATTGATATAGAATTTATGGTTAGGTCCTATATAATGGTATCCCTTGTCTATATCTTCCTGATAGTCTCTTATAAAGTTTATAATTTGATATGCTCTACCTAAACATTTTGCATAATAATCTGCTTCAGGTGGACACCCAAGTATACGTGCCATCATACAACCCACTGATTCAGAAGAACCTTTACAATATTCTAACATTGATGAAACGGTATGTTCTTTTTTAATTAAATCTGTGTGCATAGCTTTATGAAAATCAATTAACCATTGTTCATCGAACTGATATTTATCACTTACTTTATAAAATTCAGAAATGACTTCTCTCCAATATTTAAAGTCTTTCATACCATCTCCTTCAACCATCTCATCACACACTCTTAAATAAGCGTATAACTTAAATATGTCTTCTTGTAGGTCTTCAGGCCAATCTTTAACACACTCAATGAATGTAGTGCTATATTCTTCCATGATATTTTTCATTTTATCCTCCATAACACATACTCAGTCATAAAGAATGTCCAAAAGATACCAAATATTATTATATCTAAATGATTAGGGCTATTATATTCTGTTAACCAATCTATCATCCTGCCATTCCCGGTGTACTTAACTCCTCATCAAAGTAACCATATGCTTCCATCTGCTGTATTAACTCTATAGCGTCCATTATAGCTACTGATAGAGCTTTATGAAATAAATTTATATCACTAGATTCAGCTCCAATGATAGGGTTTTCTGTTTCTTTTGCTTCTTGTTGATGAAACATATAACCAGCACGTAGTAATTTCATCCATCTATCACGTTGTTCTGCTTCTGCATCTAGTTTATCTTGAATCTCCGTCACCTTTTATAACTCCACGATTTTTACGGTCTGTAAGTTTTAGAAAATTTTCATGTAATATTTCATTTAACATTAATTCATAGTGGTCAAACATTCTAGCTAAATACCAAAGAACATCACCAAGTTCTGCTCTTATCTCTTTATATTTATCTCCATCTCCACGAATTTGTTTCTTATACTTACCAAGTAGTTCTCCTACCTCATTTGCTAGACCTATCATTAGGTATTCTTCTTCCCTATCTTCAGGGTATTCTGCTGTCGTTCTTGTCCATTCTCTATATGTTTCCCAATCCATTCTTTCACCTGTTTCTTCATTTATGAATTTGTCGTATGGTTGTTTAAACCAATCTGTTTCAGTTAACCAATGTTCTTCACTCATACTACTAACTCCTCTGGTATCATATCTCTTTTAGTCAACCAGTTCTTTTCGGCGGGTAGATACCGATAAACTAAATCAGACTTACTATCACCCTGTATGGGCCACGGCTTTATCAGTATTAAGTCATTAACTCTACACCACATACGTCTTTTTAATTTTCCCGGTATTCTAACCATCCTATTCTTACCATCTTCACAAAGTGCTACAAATCTAGAACCACCACTAAATTCACGGATAACAGCGAACTGCATATCACCTGAAGGTAATTTACCTGCTCTTCTTTCCGTGCTTCCAGCTTTTGATTGCTTCAATTTCTTCTTTCCCATAATCACCTTGTGCCGTTAGTAAAAACTCTTCTAAGAAGACTTCCTTGTCTAACGACTTAGCAAGGGTATAGTCTTCCTCATATTTAAAGATATCGGGCCAATCTCCTTTTACTATCTTCACATCAGAGGCAGATTTAGAGGTAGAGGTTATCTCTATCTCATCTCCGCTGAATGGGTCAATAATATTAACTTCGCCACAATTCCTTTCAATATATTCATCTGCTATCTCTGGCCAATGCTCCTTTACAAAGTCTTTTGTCTCTGATATAAGCTCTGACCAATTAATCTTACTTGTAGGTTCTCTAAGTAGAGGACTCTTAAAGTATTTCTTTTTACCATCCTCTTCTACCTGTTCTAAAAAACCTGTCATCATTAACCCAGAAAGTATAGGGTCTAACTTTGTGAAAGGTAGCCCTGCACTCTTAGCCGCAGTCCGAATCTCTCGACTCGTCATTTTAACAATGTCTGAACCTGCTAACCCAAATTTATCAATACGGGTATCTGGAAATAATTTCAGCAAATCCGTACCGTGCGAGGGCATATGTAGGCACTCATTCATAAAAGAACTTAGATAGATGCGTAGACCTAGCCAAGTGTGCTTTGGGGTTAATAAGCCATAAGTGACACCATCCTTCTCGACTTTCAGAATTTCTTCTGGATAAAATCGGCCTACGGCATTAATAACTCTAAGTAAGTATTCTACTTTACTTCTTGATACAGGAAACATTGTGGGGATGGCGGAGAGTATAAATGGTGCACATGGGTTACGTATAGACACCCCTGCATCATCATCTCTCTCACCAATCACGTTTATTATATGTTTCCTTAAACCCATTATTTCATCTTCCGTCATGGTAGATGTATAATCTTTAGGTAAAGCTACGTTATCAAGTTTATGTTTGATAACTCTCTCTGTCTGACTTACAGTAGGATTAGTATGTCCAATCATACACCTTCTTTCTAATTCTGCATCGAAGTATGAGCTACCTTTTTCATTCTCAATAGCCACACACATAAATACATATTTAGGTAATAATTTCTGTTCTACTACATCCTGAACTGTCACGTCAGTCTTCTTTCTAAACGCTGGTCTCCCATCACCCCAAGTTTTAATGACTTCCATTATACCTTCGGGTAATTTCTGGGCTTCGGGTATAGCGATAAAACGGGCTCTATTGATTTTATCTTCCTCATACCATATCGCTGTCTCGGACAGGTGTTCTATCACATGATAGTATTCTTCTGGTAGTAGGCCGAAAACTGCATCCATGATAACAGTTTTACCCGTTCCGCTATACGCCTTGATAACAAAATTACTATCTTCTAACAGATAAGATAATATTGCTACCACGCCTAATTCATCCTCCCCTATAATAGGGTTGGCAGAACCATCTTTCTTTTTTACATTACGTAAATATCTTACTAAATCTCTTATTTCGTATTCACTCATTTCATTATATCCTTTAGTTTAACTAAAGTTTCTAAATGCTCTTCATTCTCTTTTTCAAGTTGTTTTATATGTTTCTTAAGCTTCATTATCTCACTATCGTCAGGCTCTGCATCCTTTATTTGTCTTGCACTTCCATCAAATATAGCTGTCACAAAGCGTTCTACACATTCGTATATGGCTCTGTTATGCTTCTCGTCAGCTAAACAAGTCAAATAGAGCTTCCCACCAGTCCGTTTTGCTTCTAGCTCTATTTTGCCATCCGTTAGCTCAAATCGAGCCGTATAAACTGCTGGTTTCTCATCAGTAGGATTATTACCCAAAAAAGGGATATAATCCATCTCATCCTTTGTATACGTTCCCCTGCCGGGGTCTTCTTCGTGAAGCCCTTGTTCCTTTCTTAATCTTCTATGGTCTGCTAAATTTCCCATGTATCCTCTTTTGCTTTTCTTAAGTCTACTACTCCCCCGTCACCTAGAAGTATAGCATATTCTTTTATTTGCTTATCTTCTATATTGGGGAATCGTTCTTTCATTTCAGTGTATAGGTCTATCAAATTAAAGGGTTGTCTATCCAAATCCATTAATCCTTCTGCTACCATTCGTGGTATCAACCATTTTCCTTCTTGTAAAGGTGATGGTCTATCCTTCTCTGCAACAAAGGGGTCCATATCCCCCGCAATGGCTACTTCATATCCGCTTGTTTCATACCCTTTAGGGGTAGTTATTTTCCCTTTTCGAACTTGGAAAAGAATGTCACAAGGGTTAATATCCTTCGCAAGGTGGTCCTTGAAGCTTTGTTGAAAATTTGTATGACTAGACAAAGCCGTCGATAAATATCGTATAGTTTTGTCACCATTAGCCGTATAAATTCCATAGGTGTAGTCATGAATGACAGCAACACCTCTATCACATGTTTGACAATGTTCATATTTTCCTTTTAGACAGTTGGTCCTACGCTTATTCTCTGCATCCCAATGCATAACTTTATGAATGGGATTTATATAAGCAAATTGGCAAAGAGCAGTCATAGAGTCTTCTAACCAGACTCTCTTGCTCTTTGGAGACTCTATCCAATCACTATAATCCATCAGTCCTGACTTGTTGAGCCGGAACCAACAGGAACTCTAGTGTGGAGTCTAAAGTAAGGCTTATTTGTTTCGCCTTCCTTCCAATATGCGTTCCTAAATAGAACCCATTGTTGTCCATCTTCACTCTTACCTGAGTAATAGATGTCTCCTTTCTTACTCTCGTTGCGGAATAATCCGCCCAAGAATTTCAGTTCAGTCTTTTCGTTTTCTGACATTTGTATCTCCTTTTACCCTATTAGCAGGGGGGTATTTAAAGCTTTTCCAGCTTCCCTGTATCTGGATTCATCTTCCAGCCATACTTTTTAACCTGTTTAAGCATCGTATCTCTCTTTTCGGCTTCTTCAACCATATGAGTCTCAGTAGCTTCTAATGCTATAGGTAGTATATCTAAAAGACATTCTCCACATATCCATCTACCAGACCGCAGTGTAGCATATTGACTTCTTATACTTTGTCCTTCTACTATAACTCCATTATCAAATACACATTTACCTAATGTAGTTCCTACTTCTGGTGCTTTCATCCGTGCATACCTCCACCACCGTTAGGTGGTTTCATACCTTCCATACCTGATACTTTAACTTCTAAAGCATCTTTACCAAATCTATCCCAAAGATTGTCCATAGTTTTAGTAAAGAACTTCTCAATATCTATATCTTTATTTGGTACGATTTCTATATGAAAGTTGCCCATGCGTAGCATATGGGTCATTTGATTTCTCGCTTGACCCAAAGCCATCTTTGCTTCCATAAGTTCTTGTGCCATATGCATTTCTTCAGAAGACGAATCGGTCATCAACAACCTCCAATTTTATTAATACCTTACGAAGGTTCTTTACCATACCTTTCGCCTCTCCAATTTCATTATGCAAATCATCCATACGTTGAGTTAGTTGGTCTATCCGTTCACATATATCTTCTATATTCTGAACAAAAGGCCACCAATCACCGCTTAAATCTGCGCTTCTTTTTCTTATTTCTGTTTGCCAATTTGAATGGTGTTCCATATTTATTTCTCCCTATGCTTCGCATAAAGGCTTCATTCCTAAAAGGATTAACATGGTGTATATTACCTCTTACATCAGCCCAAGGCTTGATATAACCCATCCAATACTCGTAGCAATTCAGCTCGGTTGGTTCTATACCCCTACATTGAAGTTTAGATTTTATTCTATCCCTCACAGGGCTATTCTTCTTATTCCATATATTTAAGAAGAGCTGTCGTTTATCCTTCATTACTTAATCGCCACTTTCCTTCCAGATGGTTTCGACTCTAGTTTTGTCACGGTTATATCTAATACACCGTTTGTGAAGGTAGCTTTAGCACTTTCTACGTCTACTGCTGGTTTAAATTTACGACTATAATTATATTTTCGCTTATCACCATTCTCAGCAGTAACTTTTATGCTATGCTCTTCTATCTCTATGTTTATATCTTTCTTCGATACACCGGGCATATCTATAGTAAATACTATATCTTTATCTCTGTCTTCGTAAGACATAGTGCCTTCGTGTTTCGGTTTAGCCACTATTGGCTTTCTAACATTATCCATGTTGTATGCTATACTCATCATATCCATCCATGAGTCTAACAATTCTTCTATCCCTAACGGGTCATTTTTTCTGTTTCTTCTGTTCATGTTTTCTCCTGTATGAAGGATGTAATCTCATAAGATTCTCTTCCTTCTCCCACCACTCTGGATATATCTCCTTATTTGGTGGGTTTCCTATTCGTGCTGGGACTCTACGCCCCAGATTACCTTTGCTCCTACCCATTACTTTCCTAATGTGTCTGGAGCAAGTTTCTCCATTTCTTTCTGAAGTTTCTTTACAATCTCAGCGATTAAAAGAACATCTTTACCTGCAATTTGTGCTTGATTTAGCATAGCAAGTAAAGTGGCTACTTCATTCACTTCTAATTTTAACATTTTTACCTATTCTCCTATTAGTATATAAAGCTTACGGTCTATCCATCTCAGTCATACTTTGGTTTAATTCATCTATTGTTTGCAGGGTAAACGGCTTAACATAGTGGCGTAAAATATCTTTACATAGGGCTACTGCCTCTACTAGACTTTCTACACCAGCAGTATCACTTTTCTTTAATACTTCCATTGTTATATCTAACCGTTCTATTAATTCTTCTACTGCTAACCTAACCATACATACTTCCCGAATAATCCTTTTTAGGACTACGTTTCAGCATGTCTTTGGCTATTTCTACTTTCTTAACCATCATCTCTAGAAACTTAACGTAAGCTAATACGCTAAGTTCCTCTTGACGGGTTAGTTTAAACTTCTGACTTATAGTTTTTAAACCTTCAGATACATTATCTATCTCTATTGTTTCAAAGACGTTTACCATCTTTTCCCAGCTTATCTGCTCTTCTTTATCTTTAAAGAGAGTTTTGATGTCTACTTCATGGTCTCCATCTTCCATCAGTTTTAGAAATGCATCTATCATTGTTGTTGCCTCAGTCTATCTGTATTCTATCCAAACGATAGGAACGGACATGCTGAGGGAACTGATTAGCAAATTGCTTTAGGTTATACCTATTATCTTTGCCTATCACATACATATTACCTTCTGACGAAACCATTATGTCTTCAGGAAGGATAGAACGAACTGCATCTGCATCTCTTTCATGTTTCCATCCCTTAAAGTCAAATTCAGTTCTGACTAATGGGTCATATCGGAAGTTCACTTGTCTGTGTTTCCCTGTGTCATGGTAAAATGCAATAGCATCAACCATTTTTTCTAGCGTTTGATTAAGTTGTGTTTTCATTTTGTTTCACTCCTTTTCTTGTAATCTAAGTAGTAGCATGTGCCTATATAAAGCTTTTGTTTAATATCATAGTATAGCAGTAAAGAGCTTAACCAAGTTCCATCTTATAGGCTTAGCTAATCTCTCTACTACTGTGCTATGTTCTTCTATCCACTTCCACGGCACACTTTTTCTACTCTTACCAAAAGAACGGTAAAGGTAGGCTACTTGTTCAGGCGTTAAAGCATAAACAGTTTTATTACGAGGTTCGTCTCTTCTCAGCAGGATGAGACTTACACCTCCATTTCTTTGTAATGTCTTACCATAATTAACTTGATGAGCAGGTATAGACCTTGTGTCACCATAGTATAAAGGAAAGGCTGTTAAATTCCTTGTAGTTTTACATTCTATAAGTATAGGAACTCCCCTATACACAGCCATAAAATCAGCTGGTTGCTTCTCAGCAATAGCCTTCTTAACATAACGACTTACGTCATTTGTATCTTGAATCCTGAACCAAAAACACTTTGCTCCCTTCAGGCTTCTCCTTATCTCATTCTCAAAGTTCTTTCCAGTATTCTTTGCCATACGTTGCCTTCTCACCAGCAGGAGTCCTACTAGCTATATAGCTTAGTATGGCTCTAGGCTATATAAAGGTTTGCTTAGTATAGAACTTAAAGGGAGATTAGTAGAGCCTAATGCTTATAAATCAGGTGCTGTCAGCATCATCGCTAACCAAAACGTCATACCAATAAGAACGCACATCGCCATTAAGAAACCATATGTCCACATAACCATACTATCCAAACTAGAATAATCAACGGATACAAAATTCTCCTGATGTAGTTTCTCAGCCTCTTCTGCAATAGTATAGCGGGGTTTACGGCTAAGTTCTATTATCTCTTTGTGTAGTTTTACTCTTTCTTTTAGACGAGGGTTATTTTCTATATGCTTATCATACCACTCGCTATACTCTTCCTGTGCGATTATAACTTCTAATTCAGAAATAACATCGTCTTTACTTACCATCGCATCCTCACGCATATATTACAATATCCAGCATATAAATCTTCTTCAGCGAGGCTTATACGTTTGCCACACGCCCTACAATACTTATCTATCATGCCCATATAATCATCCACATCCATATCACTATAAAAAATCCTAATAAAAGATACCACATGGCTTCATTCATACGTGTAGGATAGTTCCATATCTCTCGTATGGTTAATAATAAATCTTCTCTCATAAGATATAATATCCTATGATGATTCCTATACCTATACCAAACATTAGTCCAGATATAAGTCCTTCTTCCTTTTCACTTAATAGTCCCATCTTTTCTTCTCCTTTTTACTACCTTTACAGGTTTACGTTCTATTATACGTTTAAAATCTACAAATTGTCCACCCTTCTCCGAACTCGGAGGAAGAGTATATCCCTCATAGGGAATCTTTACTGCTCGTTTTCGATTCATACTTTTAATCTATTCTCCTTGTATATAAAGTTTTGGGTCAGTATAGAGAGAACAACCAAAAACAAAACTGATTCTTATACATCTCAAGGGTTCGGATAAGTCCCCACTTCCATACTGTTATATACCACAGCCATCCTTGTTTATCACTCTCAATGAGCTTACTCCTTGATGCTTGAAAGGTATATCTTTAACAGATTTACAGGCGTATATCATAGGTTCGCTTGACGCAAAGGTAGTGCATAATGATTAGCTGTATACCTTTTCGGCTGATTTGCCTACTTCTTATAGTATACCTCCTAAGCTTGGTTCTCCGTATATATAAGCTTACGTCTTGACGTAGTCCAACTCTACGTTAGGTATATCCATTCTTGTCCAACGGTGATTATATATACGCAAGTAGCATCCATATCGCTACTCACCTATGTCTATATATCTTCCATCGCTATGCGACGTTCTCGATATATACTGATATAGCACAAGTCCTACTCTCCTTTTTGTCAACAGTCTGACGTTAGGCGTGGCCTTTCTATATCGTTCTCAGCGGCTTTTTGGCGTATGTTTCAGGTCTATACTGACTCTTTAGGGGGATAGTAGCTAACAAAATAAAGTTGTTGTCCATCATCTCGTGGTGATGAACGGGTTAGAGGTAAAACAATGAGCCGTTAACTACTACCCTATCCCTGATTCACTTAAGACTATTTAAAGCTTTCGCCATAGCCTTTGATATAACCTCCCGACTTCTCTTCTTACCATCCGATGTATATTTATTAAGACCATACTTATGTATAATCTCATTTATCTGTATAGCGGTGGGGCGTTTGGATTTATACTCCTTACGCACTAATCTCCTTATCAGTGCAATCCTACTAATCTTCACGATGTGTCACCGGTATTTGGTCATATGTGCATTCGAGTATACCCTTATCTTCTCTCCAATGAGAAAATTTAGGGTGACGCACGGAACCAGATGGGAACCAACCATGTCCAGTAGCAGTAAAGACTCTACCTACATATTCTCCAGCGTTAGCAGTAAAAACAGTTCGTTGTTCATCTGTTAGTCCTCCACACTGAATCTTACAAGGTTTGTCTATTAGACTACCTATCACAGCACCAACCTGACCAGCATACCGAGATTCGGGGTCTGCTGGTTCAAACCCTATACACATATAATCAATCTCGGTCGTATTCTTTATTCTGGCCCATGCACCTACATCATCATACTTTGATTTACTATTCTTAAGAACTAATCCTTCATATCCTCTACGTTTAACATTACCATACCATAAAGACCATCCATCACGAATAGGATAGTGGGGCAGACGGAGTATAAATTCTCCTTTAATAAATTCATCCTTAGAATCCCAATTATTTCTATCTATATCATCTATTGCTTTAGTTATATACTTCCTACGAGTAGCTAATTGATATGGTTTCATATCTTTTTTATACTGTAAACAATCGAATACAAAGAACTTTCCATCAAATCCCATCTTATGTCCCCAATGGCTACCTTTCATAAACTCACCAAGTAATATCATATCTTCATCATGTTTTATATCACCTTCTTGTTTTATCTTACCTGTGCGAGAGTATATGTTATATCTTCCATGCTTTACAACCATACAACCCCATATACCATCCATTTTCATCTCAACGGTATCGAATTTGCCATATCTCTCTACGCAAGAGGGCCAATTATGGTCATATCCTCTAAACTCTTCATAAGTCATCTCTTTGAATTTTGGTCTATCTATCATTCTTCATCCTCCATTACTTCTGTTAATTCACCTGCATATTCATATCCATCTATATCTTTAACACGAACAAAAACATTATTATATAAACCAAGAGTTATATCTAATATCTCTACATTATCTACTACTACTTTCATTCTTTATCCTCCATATTCTTAAGAGTTTCCTCTACGGACATATCGTATGTGGTGTTCTCATCTTCTTCAGGCAACCATATACCTTTATCCATTATATCGTTCAACCATCTATCTTGGTCTTTTAAACTCGACTGATAGTAAATGATTGCGGCTATCTCTTGAACTGCGTCAAGCAGTGTATCTGTATGTTTACTCATTGTTTATCTCCTTGCATCATTTGTATAGCAGATGCCTCTACTATCTTTTGTAATATTGTATATACAGCAGACCCTTGTCTCTCTGATATATTCAGTGTCCTACCAGCCGTATGGTCCATAAAGTCCATAAGACTATCTATTTCATTACTCTCTATTTCTATCTCTACTTTCATACTATACCTCCGAGTGCGACATAGCACATCTGACATAGCGGTTCGCCCCGCACGTTTTTATATCTAACGTAGCGGGGGTCTAACCTGTGTTTACAGATGGCACAGTTCATATCTTTAATACCTTCCTGATAATCTTAGAAACTTTAGTTCCTATATCATTAGTATCGTCTACATATATCCAATTACTAAACATTTTGGACATGTAATAATCTCTACTACCTGCAAATCCTACTTGTATAACATCCCAACCTTTTGACTCTATATTCTTCACACACTTACGTGTATGTGTTAAAGCTGGTTCACCTCTATATCCGTCAGCAGATGGTGAACCATCTGATAGGACTATCATTAGTTTCTTACCTTGTGGTTGGTCGGTCTCACTACGCACCCTATCGGCAGATGCAATTATAGCATTACCGTCACGGTTCTCATACCTCGCCCTCATACCACCCATAGCCATAGGTCGGTCCTTCATAGTAGGTGACCAATATTCTATCATTTCGGTGTCACCTCTACTTTTTTCATCGGCACTGTGTCCAAATACCCATAGGTTCAGTGCATCGTTATCCGCTAATGCTTCTTTTAGAGATATAGCGGCTTCACGAGCTTTACCCATAGTATATGAACCCATACTACCTGATTCGTCAACAAGTAAACATATATCAAGAGGTTTATCCTCTTTAGTTATTTCGGTCTTAAATAAATCCATTCGACCAGAGGGTATACGATGTAGCATACGCTTATCTATTTTACCTCTCTTTTGGTTGCGTATAGTGTATTTTTCTGAATTACCATAGAGTTGTATTTTCTTTTTCAATTTAGAAATCTCCCTTTTTACTCTTCTTTTTGCGTCTTTATATCTGTCAGAATGATATTCATCACTCTTAGCTTTCTGCCAAGTTATCTTAGTTTGTCTGGATGATATAGCTAATGCTTTATCCATATCATATTCACTATAATCACTTTCTTCCAATTCTTCTATATCTTTAATCAAATCAGATGGAAGAAATTTTTCTTCATCATAATCTTCACCAATTAGACTCTTTACTATTTCGTCAGCAATACCCATAGACTCAGCTAATCCATCTATACTCTTATCCTTTTCTTTTCTAAGGAAGTCAGCTCTAAGCCTATCACGTATAGCTTCCCATTCTTCTTCAGATATATCTACGCCAGATGATTCAAATTCTTTCATCATATCATTAACTTTGGTATCAGCTTCACTCATAGCATCTTCAAGTCTCTTATCATCCGCACCTTCATTCATCTTATCAAAGGCTTTCAAAAGATAACTGTAAATAGTTTCTATCGCTATATATGTATTATCTCTATTATCTAAAGCCGTAGTCATAGTTCGAGCAAAGAATCTTATATGCGGGGCGTGTCGCTTACGTCTATCTGCATCTATAAGAGAGGGATAGCGAACGAACAACATAAAGGTATTAATTAAGTCAGCGAAAGCATCCTTAGTTGAACCCATTTTTCCGAAACTATCTTCAAAGTAGTGTTTCTTACACTTTTCTATATAATGAACAAAACCTTTAGCAGTAGTAGAAAGTTGTTTTTCTATATATTCATCTTCTATAATATTACATAAGTCATGTAGAAGCATAGATTGACCATGAGTTTCGCATAGTCTTTCTCTCATTTCCTGCTCTTTTCTCATTAACTCCTGAGAGTATATAAGATGGAGTTTCTCATGGATAGCTAAACCAGCAGTTATATCTAAGTTATCGTCACTTGTTTCAAGTAGGTCTCCGTCTATTACTATCTGACCTGTTCTCATATTAGTGTGTCCACTACTATGACTACTGAACTTAAGGTTATGCTTTACGTTAGGGTCTACTACTTTACATAATGAATCTAAATGATTTTTATGTTTCATCATTCTATATGCTTCAGACTTACCATTTCCAAAAGAAGTATAAGATGACCCCCACATAGAAGATAAAGAACCACCTGTGTCGCTATGCCACCATGAGGAAGTTCCACCTCCCCATGTGAAGCCACCACCTCTACCCCAAACATCACCAGAGGAAGAGATAGTGGGGGCTGTGGCTACCGATGATTTGGTAGTATGAGCAGTAGCCCATGCATCTCCGTCTATCTTATCAAAAGCGACACCACATACTTTACAGTTGCCATGACCATCGTTATCAGTCCAATCTTCGCAACTATAACAGTAGTCGTCATCAGCACCATCAAAAGATGTCCAAGCGTCTACGTCATATGTGTCGTCATCTACTCCTGAGTGAGAGTGGAAATCCATTCTTCTATATTCTCCATTTCATTTTTATCTTCTAATTCTGCTGTTAGTTTATACTCAAAGCATTTTAAACTACGCTTTGTGCTACCAACAGAACAAGTATAAGCAAATCTATCTTCATCCGAGACTAATTCATGAACTAATCCCATCATTTCCTGAAGCGTAGTAGTGGGGCGGATGGGTATTACTACTTCATCCTCATCTACAAGTCTACGCTTGTATGCCCCAATATGTCTACCATTAATTTCGGTTTCAGGAAATACCTCTTTAATTAATCTTCCTACCTGTGCTGGTTTGAAACCAGAAGATAGGCCCATTTTGGCTATATTATGCCAATATGTATCTTTTTTAGTTCCTTTACGAGCCATATAATTAATCTCCCATACTTTGAATAGTTTGTATGACTTGCACACGTTCACTATCATCACCAGCTACAATAGGATAGAATGGTAAGCATACTTGCTTCAATGCATCAATAAGTGACATTCCATCTACCACAAACTCAGCCGTAGATAAACACATACGTGTAGACACAGCAGTAGATATTTCTTCTGCCTTGTATAAATCTCTTACTCTCTTAGCGAAATCAGTTATACGTTCTGCATCCTTTTCATCTAAAGATGGTGACCTAATCATAAGTAGTTCCTGTTCCTTTTTCTGTGGTAGATACTCTAATTCGTATATACCTCCAGTGAATCTATCTTTCCATGCTCTATCTAAGTCATGGGCCGCACCTAAGTATTCTCTACCTATGTTAGCCGTAGCATAGAAGAAAGCGTTGGAGTTTATATCTACCGTATCAGCGTCATCTGACTCATCAAGGGCTAAATACTTCTGTCCATCGAGGACAGGCATAAGGATATTAGCTAAGTCACCTGTTCTATCTCTTGTGACTTCATCAAGCATAATGAAACTGCCCTTATCATCTTGTAGAGCTGATACAAATCTGCTCTTCTTAAAGAAAGTGCCACGTTCACTATCATACTTAGTGTCTCCGAGTATCTTTGCGGCTGGATTCATTGTATCTCCAAAATTAAACGCATAGTATGGTTTATTGGTTATATCTGCTAAAATCTTACCGAGACTACTCTTACCACATCCAGATGGCCCTGTCACTAATATTGACTTACCTCTAAATATATTCCTAAGCATAGTGTAAAATACACTACTATCTGCAAACTTAAATTCTTCAGGCATATCAACACTACCTTTGAGTTTACTCATAATGGTAGGAATATGTGGGGTTTCTGGCTCCTCTACTTCTAACTCTTCATCGGGGTTATGTTCCTCATCTCGCACGGGACTATCTCCAAAGATTTCGCCTAAGCCTATCTCTCTATCGAAGTCCTCTCTATCACTATCGGTCATTTCTTTTACCTCTTTGTATTTTAACTTTACCTCATGCTTTAAAGCTGGGACAAAGTCGTAATCATATTTTCTATCTTTAGCTACTTCTTCTGTGACATGTATACAGAAGTCAGTATCTTTATATTCCATCGTTTCTCTACTTTTTATATCTTCACAAGCACATTCTACACAGTAGGAAAACTCGGTATCAAACTCACCAGCTTCTTTGTTTACTTTATTGATATAAAGATGTCCTGTGCTTATACTTTCGTCACAGTATATACATATATCTTCCGATTCTGCTAATTTAGTAGTATAACTAATTGGTTTGCTCATCCTATCACCTTCTGATACTACATGGTCGGAAGAGTATTTAAAGGTTTCTGTGACCTCTCTATCTATCCTCATACCTTCTTCCATACGTTTCATATATGGGTGTTTATATCCCTTCTCAGTCATATTCTCTATATTCCTGACTCATGTCGTATGCTTCATCTAATACATCTTCATGTAGTTCTATCCATGCCATCTTCTCAGTGCGATTTGGCTGGTCAGCTATATCACTCGTGGTGGGGTGTTCGGAAACAGCTTTCATAAGTGCTTCAGCTATAATCATGTTCATTATCTTATCTATATCTGGGTCCATAGTTTATACCTGTTCCTGTTCCCAATCGTATATTGCTTCGTCTAACTCTACATATGCATGTTCTGGTAAATCTATATCTATCTCTTTACCATCCATATCATAGAATACTACTTTATAACTACTTATCTTCTGCATCAGTTTCCTCTCTTTCTCTTTATCATAGAGCCGTCTACTCTACTCCTATCGTAGCCATACATACGTGTTCCTCTTATACCTCCAGAAGTGCCTTTTACTTCATACTTCCTAAAAGTATTAACTATACGATTATAGTCGTTAGGCTCCATATGTCTTAAGCTCGACATTAGTTTATTCATCTGTGTTGCCACAGCTGACATATAATCTTCAGTATCAGGAACTATGTCCTGAACAAACTTCTTCATACTTTTATAATCTGGGTCATCCCTACCGCTAACGTGCATGATAGGATGTTGCTCTTTACCTCTAAGATAAGACTTGACATCTTCTATACTTATTTCCATGCTTCTACTCCACATATAATCTGCTCACGTATACCATCGGAATGATTTAAGTAATCCTTGAAATCATCTTTTGGTCGTGGTGCGTTGTCGAAGTATAATTGTGTTAGGGCTATACGCCTTGCACGTCTACTTGTGTCTACCTTATGAGGTTTTCTTGCTTTTACTTTAGACATAATAGCCTTTATCTGTTCAGCAGATAAGGTTCCTATCAGTGTCTCTATATCTTTGATACTGCTCATGTTTATACCTATATTGTTTGGTCGCCTTTTGGGGCAACAGTATTACAGGGTCACAGCCCTATTTAAAGGTTGGGGTGGATTTCGGGGAGTAAAGATATAGCTTACCTATATTACACTATATTTGCTTAGTAGAGATATATTAAATACATAGTAGAGCTATATAATCTATGCAAAGCTTTATATACTTAGCTAAGCCTATAAGCTAAGTAGAGCACTAAGACAGAGCTATACATAGCATTATATTATATTAGATAAGTAGAGCTTAAAGCCTTGTTGAGCCTTACTAATTAAGCTTATAGTGTGCTGTGTAGTATAAACATTTGGCTCTGTTTATCTCTTGGGTGTGCCTAATTGAGCCATATGGCTCTACTCCTCAGCGTAAAAACGGATAGGTGCGCGTATGCGTGCGAGCGCGGGCTCTATATGCTTAGAGATGGCAAGGCTTTATATAGCCCATTGGCTCAGTATAGCCCGTAGTAATAGAATCGTGCTAAAAGATAAGTAGAGCCTTATATACTAATAGCTCCAGAGGTATAGGCCAAAGACAGATAGAGTCTCAGTTTGCCACTCACCCTGCAATTGCGGGGTTCGTGGCGATTGTTATTGTAAAACACTGTATTTAAACAGGGGTATATAAAGATAATGGTGTGAGGAGGGATTCAAGGTTAACCCTCAAGGACTACCGGCCTAAATACCTTAGTATTTGTCCGCACCTACCAACCACGTATACGTCAAGCACTTGCCCGTTCCTATACGCTTATGTGTCTTATCCCCTTTAGGAAGGGATTATTCGACCACTCACTTAATTACAGGTAGCTAACCCATAAACTTAAATAATGGGGTGTCTCTTATACTCTCACACCCCTTTGAACATTTTAAGCTAACTCGCTTACTCGAGGGAAGCCAAAGCTTCCTTAAGTTCGTCAAGGCTTAATTTTCCAGATTTCACCGCTTCCATAATGGATTTTGGTGAGGCGGAAATTCTCGCACTTGAGCCACTTCTTCGAGACGCTTGAAGTTCAGCAATACGTGAACCAACCATCGCCCTAATTTCATATGATTCCTCGATAGAGAAAACATCTCTTAGAGCTACGATTGTATCGTATTTTACTCCTGCTGGGAGTCGGCCACCTTTCGGTGCCTCGAAACCCAATAGGGATAATAGGGCTACAACCAAACCCTCAGAACGAGGGGCTGATAAATAGTCCATAGCTGTGCTTTTTTGGTCACTTTTTGTTGCTACCATTTTTTCACCTCTTGGTATAATTACATAGTATACGAAGTATATAAAGCTTTGGGTCAAATTAGTATATAAAGGATTGAGGATACTTATATAGGCCGTTATACGTTCCGCTCACGTTTTTTTATACTTTTAGAGTCTCAGATGCCCGCCCGCCCTGCAAATGTGGGGCGGTCGGTTTGTCATTGTACGTCAGTTCGGGGAGAGCACCCTATATAAGGGTGGCGGTCGTCACGCTTTCTCTCCCCTGTTCATAACGATTGTGCTCATCATAAGGGTGGCCCTGTTCCCAGACAAAAGGCGAACCTTCAGGTGGTGGGAAGTAGAATCCTATATACCATGATTTAATTTAGAAGAATCCAGAGGTAGTGATAAACCGTTTCGTAGGTCCATGTTCTCAGAGCTTAAGTTAGGAACATCATCGTAGAGGGACGTATCCAGCTTACTTGCTTACTTCATATTAAAAGGGCGTATGTCTTCTCAGGGCCTTTACTACAGCCGTAGTGTGTTAGAGGTAAGTTGCCTTGCTTCGGTTGTCCGATGTCCATGACTCGGGCCTACTTGTTGTCGCGCTCTTACCTCTTAACTATACAAGGACGGGGGTATATTTAAAGCTTTACCCCGTTCTCATGAATCTCAGCAACATAAACGTCACCATATTCATATTCTCCGTATGTGTAATCGGATTTAACCGCACAATACCATCGTGCATATGGATTATTGGCTTCATTCTCAGGAGTTTGATACTTCTTAAGAACTCTCCACTCAAATCCAGCTAATCCATTCCAGACCTCATAAGGGTCGTCTAAGCTTCGGGTTTTATTACATTCGTTTTTACTCATTCTTAACCTCTGTATATACAACAGGGAGCCTATATATAAAGCTTTGCTTGTCAATGCAGGACAGGGTGGCCCCATGTGAAACTCATGGGACCGTTGAGGAAAAACTGCTTAATCGTATCCGTAAGCGTTTTTTATATTTCTATTACACCAGAGGGCTTCACCTTGTGGCGTCATACTGTCCAACGCATTATTGCGTGGTCTTCCGCTAACTTTTCTTAATCTCTTTGGATTTCTTTTTATATTTCTGAAACTCATGTTTTCACTCCATATCTCCATACCCACAGGCCCTTATAAACCTTTCGGTGTCAAAGCGTGGGTTTTGTTCTCGGCACATATTAGCTGTGCTTTCTACGACCTCATAAGGGGCGCTGTGTTCGCAAAAAATGCGGGCTAACTCTTCAAAATGTTTTCTTGTCATCGTCATGTTTGACCTCTGAATATACAATAGGGTGCTACTATATAAAGGTTACTCTCAGCACACTGCTCGCCCCACAATAGCGGGGCGGTCAGCGTTCGTATTTCTTAAGTAGTTTCTCGACGAGCTCCCTATTTATATAGAGGTCGCCAAGTTCTACCCACCATTTTTTAGCCATTTTATGCACCTGAAAATTTTTTGGCACCTTTTTGCCATTTTGGATAATCACCTTTTGCCATACAATAATTTAATATTGCTTGATTTTCCTTTGCCTGAAGTTCAACATGTGGAAATTCAGTTTCGGTTTTGTCAAATATTACCATTCCTATTTTTTTAGATTTCTTTCCCCTGTGCATTGAAAATCTCTCAATAGGGTTAGAAGTCATTCCTATATAAACGATGTCGTTATTAACAGGAAAGTTTTTATCTTCAGAATGGTCTATCATATCCCAATCTGCCTGATTATTTAAATCAACAAGGGCGTAAAGGAAGCCTTTGTCATTACGATGACAGGCTTCAACATTACCTCGCATGGAGTATTTATTCATCATACTCCAAAACGATATCCATCGTTTCACCAATAATTTCTTCGAAATATTGGGCGTCTCCGTGACCGACCTCATAAAGAGCATCGACCATCTGTTCAAGCGTGTTTAAGATTTCTGTTCTTCTTCTCATAGTTTTACCTCTAATATACTCATAGCGACCGAGTTAATAAAGCTTTGCCTCGGGCTACTTTCACCAATAATTTTTGGTTTTCTAATTTGTGACCATAAAAGGTCTCAAAGTCTGCACTGCCTCCGTTGTCGGAGTATTCGTGCCACAAGCTCATTGATATGTTGTCTTTGTCCATATTTTTCCTCTATATTACACACAGTTTCAAAGTATATAAAGGTATGGGTCAAATTAGTATATAAAGCACGAGGGAGCTTATATACCCCCTTTTAGCTTCCGCTCATCATTTTTTGTAAAAATACATATTCAGTGAGCGCGACCCGCCCCACAAAGCGGGGCGGCTGGCGTCTTTATATACCCCTTTCGCTGTTCAGAGGGGTATATATACTTACTCACCTAAATCGTAGAAACAATTATCACAAACTTCATAACCACGAGCTACTTTTGTAGCATCTATGAAGAAATTTAATTCGTTAGCACATATTTCACAAAATGGATAGTCAAACTTACTCATTATTATATTCCCTCCTTTTTAATTCTTTTAATTCTTTAACGGCTTTCCACATTTTATGTGCTTCTTTACTGCATAGTCTCATTCGAACACCTCGAACGCTTCACAAAAGGCGTGAATCCAAACAATAACGGCTACAATACCTATGTAAGCTATCATTGTTCGTCCCTCATTAAGTCACCGCTTATAATGTCGTCTTCATCAAATCCGAGTTTCATTAAATCTATTTCACGGTCATCCAAATATTCCATTTGGGCTTTAGCTTTTATTAAAGCTTCATCAATTTCAATTATCATTCTGTTAAGAATGTCCATTACTCTATCGTGGCTCATGCTCGGAACTCCTCAAAGTGACTCCAGCATAGCTGTGCATTTAGTAAGTAGTAAGTCACCGTGTGACCTTCCAA